>SAMEA104315434__coassemble_530_pt1 | contig 19976 bp, 15 predicted proteins | sample SAMEA104315434__metabat2_high_PE_014 | metagenome-assembled genome bin SAMEA104315434 (sample SAMEA104315434) | gut metagenome | biome: Monkey gut; feature: monkey-associated habitat; material: faeces | place: China | collected 2013
CCCCCATAGTCTCCCTACAGGGGTATGCCTGGCCATCAACAACAATCGTAGTCTTCAACATCTCAGTATTCTAGTATTTCTAGTAAATCTAGTACCCCTAGTAAATCTAGTCCTCCTAAAAAAAGAGGAGAAAAACAGAGCTAATTTCATCGGATTTGACATGTTTGGCAATGAGTACAACAGCAAATACCCTCCAAACAAAGAGGTCTATGGAAATAGCTATGACGGATATGCATCGCCCAATCAACTAACATTCTTCTACGATTTCTGCATTCAACATTATGGGGGCGCCTTTTATTACAACGATGATCTGTACGAAACTGATTTTCGCGAAGACGGTCCTGTTCTAATCAACAAGACAACAAACATAATACAAGGACCGTTCGGGGATGCCATGAAACTACTGGAAGAATCCAAACTAAACGGCAAGAACCTTATAGAAATATTAGAAGAGTTAGAGCATGTAGTTCTACACTAACAGTTTCATGCGCTCTATCCCTATTAGTAGCATATATCTGTCAAAGCTATTTTCTACCTTCTTTATTTTCTCTCACCTTTCCTTGCACAGACAAAATCTTTTCACTACCTTTGCAAGTGCTATCGTGGTGACTGCACGTCATGGCGTGACGAGCTTTACATATCACCACTCATGGCTACATATTTATTAGAAAGACGTTTACTACGTTTTCTTCTGTTCTTTCGAAACCTAGGAAATTTCAAAAGATACGCAGACGAAGACAGCAGTGGGCGTCTACCCCACTGTGTATATACACACGGCATAGGTGTACCCTCTCCATTCCTTGGGGAGGGTGCGTCCTGTGCTCATACATATATATACCATATTGGCGTAGGCTTCTGTTGCATCTTATTCTTGGTATCAAAGGTTTTCCTAGGACCTCAATTGACAAGGATAGTGCAGTATGATTCCTACGCCTTTTCTGTGTCCGCCTACTAACCGCCACAACAGCCTTACTCATGTTTCTGCCAGGGGAGTCAGCAGAAGAATAATAACTGACTGATTCCGCTGCTTATGGCAAAGAAACTACAACCAAGTTATACCGAGATAGAGCGAAGCCTCAAGGTCTTCGCTAGCCAGCAGGTGTCTGCCGCCGAGGTGGGCTACACTCTGCTGATGGCGTTTGGCAAGAGCGCAAGAGACATCGAGCGATACAAGGAGGGCAAGGGCATTCTCAAGACTTTTGACGGACTGCTCATCAAGGGGCTTTTCTGTTACAGGGCTGCCTCCACAGAGCTTCTTACTTCCGCTCTCGAAGAGTTGAAGACTAATACGCAGGTGATGAAGGCGGCGCCGAAAATCATTGCCGTGAGCGATGGCGAGACCGTCATTGCCTATGACACACGCGAGCAGGACACCTACGAGCACCGCCTCAGCAAGATGCACTGCGACTTTCTCTTCTTCTATCCCTTGATGGGCGTGGAGCGCATTCACAACGTGGAGGAGAGCCCTGCCGATACGAAGGCGGCGGAGAAGTTGGCCAAACTGCATGACGAGATACGTGCATACAACGAATATAACAGCGATGCTGACCTGCATGACCTCAACATCTTTATCTCCCGTCTTCTCTTCTGTTTCTTTGCCGAGGACACGGGGATCTTCCCTCCTAACCTCTTCACCAACTTCATCAAGCAGTGTACCAGTGCCGACGGTTCTGACCTCAACGAGATGTTGGGCCGTGCCTTCCGCATCATGGATATGAAGACGGCTGAGCGTCCTGCCGACACACTAAAGGAGATAAACAACTTTCCCTACGTCAATGGTGGTCTCTTTGCCAAGGACATTCCTATCCCTACCATGGGCAGAAAGGCAAGGAAGATAATAGTGGAGTGTGGCGAACTGGACTGGAAGGACATCAACCCCGACATCTTCGGCAGCATGTTTCAGGCGGTGGTAGACCCTAATGAGCGTGCCAAGGAAGGCATACACTATACCAGTGTGCCTAACATCATGAAGGTGATAAACCCGCTCTTCATGAACGAGCTGCGCGAGGAGTACAATCGTCTTTTTTCTCTCTACAAGCAGAAGAAGAACCTTCTCGACATGAGTGCCATCAACGAGTCACAGTTCTATGCGGAGGGCAAGAGCATTATCAAGAGTTGCGAGAAGCTGCTGCTGCGCATGAGCAGGATGAAGTTTCTCGACCCAGCCTGCGGCAGTGGCAACTTCCTCGTCATAACCTACAAGCAGCTGCGCTTGCTTGAGATGGACATACTGCGCCTGGAGCAGTTGTGCACCAATGACCAGCGACTCCATTTCATTGACGGCTCAGTCATTTCCATAAAGCAGTTCTATGGTATAGAGTTGCTCGACTTCCCTCACGAGACCGCTATGCTGTCGCTGTGGCTTGCCGAACACCAGATGAACAATAAGTTTCATGCCGACTTCGGTGTCAACATCGCTGCCCTCCCCTTGCACAACATCAGCCAGATAGTCTGCGCTAATGCCTGCCGCACGGACTGGAACGAGGTATGTCCGCATACTAAGGACGAAGAAGTGTTCGTGTTTGGTAATCCACCGTATTTGGGGAGCAAGCTACAGAACAAAGAACAGAAGTCTGACATAGACCATGTATTCCGCAATCTTAAAAACAGGAAACTGCTTGACTACATTTCTATATGGTTCTATCTCGGTGCAATATTCATTAAGGAATCAAATGCGAAGTATGCTTTTGTAAGTACCAACTCAATCTGTCAAGGTGAGCAGGTCTCTATACTTTGGTCTGAGATATTGGGAATGAACGAAGAAATATCTTTTGCATACCCATCATTCAAATGGTCCAACAATGCTAAGAACAACGCTGGTGTGACTGTAATCATCGTTGGAGTATCAAACAAGAGCAACAACAAGAAACTGTTATTTTTACAAGACAATATTATTGAGACTACGAACATCAGTCCATATATCTCCACTGGCACAAGTACTATCGTTTACAAGAACACCCAACCGCCTAAAGGCTTGCCTAAACTCAACTTCGGCTGTATGCCTTATGACAACGGGAACCTGCTGATGAACAGCATCGAATACTGTAATTTCATTGAGAAATATCCTTCAGATGCCCATTTCATTAAGAGAATATATGGTTCTGACGAATTCATAAACGGCAAGCAAAGGTACTGTCTGTGGATAGACGATAAAGATGCAGAAACCGCCCTCAAGAACGAAGAGATAAGGAAAAGAGTAGAAAGAACGAGAAGTTTCAGACTGGACAGTACTGATTCGTCATGTCTGAAACTTGCAGAAAAACCTTATCAGTTCAGAGAACACCCAGACTTGGACAGAAACAAGATTATCATCCCCAGTGTATCTTCAGAACAACGCAAATACATCCCAATAGGTTATTTAGATAAAGACATTATAATCTCAAATGCCGCCTTCGCCCTCTACGATGCCCCATTACATCTCTTCGGCATTCTCACCAGCGAGATGCACATGACATGGGTGCGGGCGGTAGGAGGAAGACTTGAGACACGTTACCGCTATTCCGCAGGACTCTGTTACAACACCTTCCCCTTCCCGACTATCTCCGCAGCGAAGAAGAAGGAGATAAAGGAAGCTGCCGAGGAGGTATTGTTAGTACGCGAGGACTTCCCTGACAAGACATTAGCAGACTTATACGACCCAAAGAAGATGCCACAGACACTAAAGGAGGCGCACGACAGGCTCGACGACATAGTGGAGAGCTGCTATCCCGGGGCACCGTTCGCCAACGACGAGGAGCGACTGGAATGCCTCTTCAAACTATACGAAAAGATGACGCGATAGCCCCATGGGGGGCAGGATTATTCCTGCGCCACTAGCGAATAGAGAATCACTACTGACGCAGGAATAATCCTGCCCCACCCATAAGCCCCACCCAAAAAAACAATACATATATGGAAAATTCAAACAACGAAATAGTAAACATAAACTACCAGCAAACTGGCAGTTCGACAAACACCGACGCCCTCGGCATGAGGGAGATGCAGGCACTGGCATACAAGGCACGTCGCCAACGCTTCCTGCTCATCAAGGCTCCGCCGGCATCTGGCAAGAGCCGCGCGCTGATGTTCATAGCCCTCGACAAACTGGAGAACCAGGGAATAAAAAAGGTGGTGGTGGCAGTGCCGGAGAAGAGCATTGGCCGCTCCTTTCAGAACACGAAGCTGAAGGAGCATGGTTTCTTTGCCGACTGGAAGGTGGCGCAGCGCTTCAACCTCTGTGATGCCGCCAACGAGACGGACAAGGCTAAACGCTTCGTGGAGTTCTTCAACCAGGACTCTGCAAGAATATTGGTGTGCGCCCACGCTACTCTGCGCAACGGTATGAAGGAGATAAGTGACGATATGTTCAACGACTGCCTCCTTGCGATAGACGAGTTTCACCATACCAGCGCCGATGCGGGCAGCGGACTGGGCGACATAGTGCGCCGTATCATCAATAACTCCACGGGCCACATAGTAGCAATGACGGGCAGCTACTTCCGTGGCGATGGCATACCGGTGCTGAGGGCGGAGGATGAGGCAAGGTTCTTCCCCGTGACGTACAACTACTACCAGCAGCTCAACGGCTATCGCTACCTGAAAAATCTCGTACTGGCATACCACTTCTATCACGGCAGTTATCTGGACCACATCAGTGAAGTGCTCGACACTACGAAGAAGACTATCATCCATATTCCGAGCATCAACTCCCGAGCATCGAGCGGCAAGGGCAAATACACGGAGGTGGACGAGATTATAAAGATGATAGGCACCGTGGAGAGTCGCGATTATAACAACGGTGGCATATACCACGTAAGGACCGCTGACGGCAGACTGCTGAAGGTGGCAGACCTTGTGGAGGACCATGCCGACACGCGAAACCGTGTGCAGAGCTATCTGCAGAAGATGAAGAGCCGCGACGATATGGACATCATCATAGCCCTGGGCACCGCCAAGGAGGGCTTTGACTGGCAGTGGTGCGAGATGTGCCTAACAGTCGGCGTGCGTGGTTCGCTGACGGAGGTGGTGCAGATTATAGGCCGCTGCACCAGAGACTGTGAGGGTAAGGAGACGGCAAAGTTCGTGAACATGATCGGCATGCCTGATGCTGACGAACCAGAGGTGAAGACCGCGGTGAACGACTTTCTGAAGGCTATCACGGCATCGCTGCTAATGGAACAGGTGATGGCACCAGACTGGCACTTCAAGACGGAGAAGGACAAGGACTCTGAAGAGCGCAACGACCCACGCACCATCACGGTGGAAGGACTGAAGCCCTTGTCGAGCATGAAGACGAAGATGATTGTAGAGCAGCAGATGGACGACCTGAAGGCTGCCATATTGCAGAACGACATGATTGTCAGTGCACTGAGTGGCAGCACTACGGCGGAGACAATAACCAAGAGTCTCGTACCGAAGGTGATAAGGGAGAAGTACCCTGACCTAAACGATGACGAAGTGGAAGAGGTAAGGCAGCGAGTGGTGCTGGACAGTATAGTCAAGGGCAGTGACATCGTTGACGGCAAGGGCGAACCAATAGACGTGAACATACCAGAGGATGAAAGGGAGTCAGAGGGCAACAGACTGATAAAGCTGACGAACCGTCTGATAAACATTGACAAGCTGTCCATTAACCTTATAGACTCCATAAATCCTTTCCAGCGTGCCTATGAGGTGCTGTCGAAACAGGTGGATGCCCCTACCCTCAAGGTGATACAGAACGTGATGGCTGCGCAGAAGATTAACATGACGAACGAACAGGCTATATCTCTCTTTCCGAAAATCAAGGAGTACGCAGCAGCCCACAACGGCAAGGAGCCTGACTATGACAGTCCTGACCCGAAGGTGAGGGAGCTGGCAGTGGCGCTGCAACTGCTGAAGGATCTGAAGATTCGCAAGGAAAAGGGACTGGACTACGAGCCGGAGGCGAACAAATAGTAATCGTTCATGTGGCGAACGCCCATGGGGGGCAGGATTTTTCCTGCGCCAAAAGAATAAACAAGCGAAAAACACATACTACATGGAATGGCCTGAAGAACTACTTGATATTTTTACCGACCCACTATTGGCGGACGTTCATCCCAAGCCCGCTGCACCGACACCCAACGACCGCATGGCGGAGAAACTGCTGGAGATAAACAAATGGATAAAGGCAAACGGACGTGAGCCAAATGGCGGAGGCGATATCAACGAGAAAAGGATGGCTCGCGCCTTGAAGGCTCTGCGAGAGACTGCCAACGATAGCCTGAAGGCGTATGATGAGTTGAACCTGTTAAACAACTAAAACAATGGACATAGACAAAGAACTGGAAGAGATATTCAACGACCCACTGCTGGAGGTGTCAGACAAGGAAAAGGCACTCTTTGACATTCCGAAAGATATGAAAGAGGTCATGGCCAAGAAGAAGCCGGACTATATAGCGCAACGCAAGGTGTGCGAGGACTTTGACCTTTACAGAGAGAGGTTTGAGGAGGTGCACTGCGACTTGAAGACGGGCAGACGACAACTGAAACGCATAAGCAAGACAAACACGCTGCAGCAGGGGCGTTTCTTCCTTATCGATGGACAATTGCTGCTCCTCGCGGAAATTGGTGAATCCGCAAAATCCACCAACGGAATGCCTGACGCAAGAACGCGCTGCATTATGGAGAACGGCACGGAGACGGACATTCTGTTGCAGACGCTGCGTAAGAACGTGGTGGGCAACGGTTACGGCATTACGGATATAAGGGAAGAGGACGATACTGTTTTCTCCAAGCAGGAGGATATAAAGACCGATGACATGGTGACGGGCTATATATACGTGCTGCGCTCACTGTCTGACAATGCCGACATCAAGAACACGAAGAACCTGTACAAGATAGGGTTCTCCACAAACGAGGTGAAGAAGCGTATAGAGAATGCTGCCAACGAACCGACGTATCTCATGGCACCTGTAGAGATAGTGTGTTCATACAAGATCGTGAACATGAACTCGCATAAGTTCGAGACGATACTGCACCAGGTGTTGCAGAATGCCAACTTCCGCATCTCGGTGACGGACAGCAAAGGTATGGTGCATCAGGCTACGGAATGGTATGTGGCGCCGCTGGACATCATAGAAGCCATCATCAAGAAGATTACGGACGGCACTATCACGCAGTATTCCTACGACAAGGAACACGAGTGTCTGGTTTACCATGAGGTGAAGCAGAATCCACAGTTTGACACTACGGGAATGAAGGTGCTGACGCTTAACATCAAGCAGGTGTATTTTGACCAGATTGTCTCTGGAAAGAAAAAGAAAGAATATCGTGACCTTAAGCAGTCCATGCTCAATAGATACACCTTTCTTGACAAGGAGGATGGCAAACGGTATCTGCGCCGTTATGATGCGCTACGCCTGTACGTAGGCTACCACCGCGACCGTGCCAGCGCATTGGTGGAAATAAAAAACACCACCTGCGAAAACGGGCAGGTGGTGTATCACTTGGGCAGGGTGCTTTTTAAGTGTTAAGTGTTAGTGATTAGTGATTAAGTGAGCGTAATTAAGTGTTAAGTGTTAGTGATTAGTGATTAGTGATTAAGTGAGCGTGAAGAGGTGTTCATCCACTTAATCACTAATACCTAATCACTAATACTTAATCAGATACTGTACTAAAGGAGACTTGATGGCCTCAAGCCCTTTCTTCAAGCTCTGCGCATTGTTGCGTGCACCGAGCAGAGAAGTGTGCGTATGGTCATGGTTGAAGTACTGCATGGCTTTCTCCTTGCTGCCACACTTCTTGTCGAGATAGTCAGCGGAGATGTTATGTACATCAACGAACTCCACTCCGTTCTCTTCCGCTACTTGCTTGCACCACTGTGGGATATAGTTGTCGTTACGACGCTCTATGTAGTACTTGCCTTTCTTCTCGTTTACTGGATAGAACTTGCCACGTACCTCTCCCTTGCCTTCATGCCACTCGTTGCGTGGGGTGAAAGACAGGATTACAGGTATTGCGCCCTTCTCCTTGCAGTCTACTATCATCTTGTGGAGATACCATCCGAATGAATATACCACGAGGTTCTTGCCATTGCTCTTCAGGTGATATACATGGCTTGTGTCCTGGGCACATGGTATTACGCCACGCTCCTTATCCTTGTCTATGCCGCCAATATCGTTATGTCCGAACTGTATGAGTACATAGTCGCCTGGACGGAGGGTTCTGTAGACTTCCTCCCAACGGTCTTCCAACAGGTATGTACGGGTGGAGCGACCAGCCTTGGCGCAGTTGATGAAGGTGCACTTTGACTCATCAAACACAGTATAGCCCTGTGAGCCCCATCCCCACATGCCGTCAGGCTTCTTGTCTTCGTTCTTGCCAGTAGAGTCACCACAGAGGAAGATACGCACCTTACTCTTCTTCTCCTCGGCAGTCTTTGTCTTAGGTATCACATTGCCCTTCTTGTCATAGTTGTTTGGCTCCCATGCAAGGAGCTTCTCCTCATAGTCAGGGAACACCTTGTCTGTTATTAGGTACGACTTAAGAGCTTGCAGACGAGGGTCTTCACACTTTGCCAGTCCTTCGGCAGCAGACTCCGCATTCATGCGGGCACCGAAGGCTGATGAGTGAATCTTGTCATGATAGAAATGGTAGTCGGTCTTCCACTTGCCATACTTCTCCAGTTTGCAGGCGGATATATCGTTGAGGTCTATCACAGGTACATTCATCTCCTTGCCAATAGCGAAGATGGCAGGAGTGAAGTCAGTGAGCTTGCGCTGTATCTTGTTTGTATCATTAGCCTCATAAGCATTTCGTGGAGTAAGGGTGAAGAGTACCGGTGTTGCGCCCTTGGCTCTCACCTCATTGATGAAGCGTCTTGTGTATCCGCCAAAAGTATAAACAGTATCCTGACACTGCTTTACCTTATTATATATAATAACAGAATCGTTGCTGATGCTCAGTTTGCCATTGGGACGGTAGCTGGAGCGTGCACGTATCTCGTCAATAGGTCCGTTGTCATTATGACCGAGTTCAAGGAATACGTAGTCACCTTTCTTCACTCCGCTGAGGGTGCGTGCCCACAGTTCTGGTGCCTTATAGAAGGTGCGTGGCGATGTGCCGCCAAGAGCATGGTTCTCCACTGTTATCTTGTTAGCATCGAAATATTCATGCATATAGAATCCCCATCCCCACTGTCCGTTATCGCCATTGCCACGGGTGCCGGTGCGCATGGTGGAGTTGCCTACAAGAAACAATACAGGGTTGTCGCCCTTACGTGAAGAGCCTGGCACAGGGCGTGCCTGGTTAGCAATGTCAATGGAGTCGGCAGTAAGGTCGCGCACGCCATTGATGTCAAGCCAGATGTCCCCCTGCTCCTTCTTATTCTGTGCATCTACATTGAGAGAACTCAATGCGAGGGAGAGAGCCATCGGGGCGATTAGTAAGTTTTTAGTTTTCATTAGTTAGTAATATTGATGTTTTATCTTGCGTTTTTTCGTTATTTCACAAAGAAAGTGTTCCACACTGTCTGTACGGAACGAATGTTGCCATATATAACCTCAGCCTTACGGGTAAAAGCGCGGTAGGCATTTCGCTCTTCCTTGGAACCAAGATGCTTCAGTATGTTGCCTTCATTTACTTCGAACACCTCATCATTGTATAGCATATAGAACTTGTTCTGCATAGGCAGCGGTTCCTCATCCACATTGTGCAAGCCTTCATTATCTGCCACTCCTGATGCAACGTTTTGCAGCACAGGTGAGATATCTGTTACCATCATGCTGCTCTGACGATTTATTCTGACAAGTTCGTCAAAGCGCTGCTTGTCTACCTGATGAGCCCAGTAAAGTCTGCCAACCTTCCCGTTGATAGTGTCCTCACTCAATACCTGACATATCTTGCCATCCACGCTGTAGTACTGCGCACCGTCAGCAAAGACGACCTTGTTGATAGTGCTCGGATTGGCTTGCAGTCTCTTGCCCTTACTCTCATACCACAGGGCGCTTTTGCCCACATGTATATTTGCTGTAGCCTGCAGCTTTTGCTTGCCATCGCCTATATAGATTGTTGCCTTTTGGAACTTTTCATATACGAACGGCCATGTGCTGACGGGCTGCCAGCCTTCTTCCTGTGCCATTGCTGCTACTGACATGAACAGCATGAGCAGTGTATAAGTTATCTTTTTCATAGTGGTTGTTTGTTTGGTTAGTTGGTTCTTTGGTTTAAGGTTGTGGGTTGTAGGTTGTAGGTTGTGGGTCTTTCGGATTAGCGGTTCGCTAAAAGAACAGACCTACAACCCGCTACCTATAACCCAAAACCATTCAAGTGGACAGATCTACACCCCACAACCCATTACCTACTTACCCTTATGTTTCAGCGTTATGAGCACCACCTCTCGCGGCATATTGAAGCGGAAGGGGAAGTTACCACCAAAGCCAGTGGATACATTGAGCATCCGCTTCTGTACTTTTTCCTTTTCTGTTTGTACAGCGGTATCATAGTATTCACCGCCCCACTCCTTGTATACCATAGATGCTGGACTCCATCCAAAGAGTGAGAACTGCGTGCCGTGGGTGTGCCCCGACAGCGTTATGTCCGGATGCAGGAAAGGTATTATGTGTGCTCTCCATGCTGTAGGGTCATGAGAGAGCATCAGCGTAAAGACTGGCTTGCCGTCATGCTGCACTACCCTCTTGTCTTTCAACGTCAGCCCTGACACTGCCTTCTGCAGGTTGCCATACTGTGGGAATGGCGGGTTGCCCCAATTCTCTTCTCCTATCAGGACTATTCTTGCCGTATCGGAGGTTTCTGCAGTAGGTTTTCTGCTGATTGTCATGTTGGTATTCTCAAGCATTGTCCAACCGAAGGAGCGTTGCAGCTGTCGCGTGCTATCCACCATGGCTTTACGCTCACGTGGTGATACGTTGATATATGTGGAATAATCGTGGTTTCCCATTATCGACACCACTCCGTCCTTGGCCCGCAAGGAGGAGAATGCCGCCTTGTGACGCTCCAGTTCGGCAGGTTCGAAATTCTCAATGTCGCCAACAAAACAGACGAGGTCAGGGCGAAGAGCGTTGATAGTATCAATACTCTCTTTAAGGAGATGGGCGTATGGTCCACGGAAGGTGCCTACGTGAGCGTCAGAGAACTGCACTATCTTATAGCCATCGAACGCTTTGGGAACGACAGGACTCTCATAGACAATCCTGCGAACACGTAGCTGCGTGAACCCTATCGTTATTCCCCATAATATCATGCCCACTATACCCAAGGCAGTGGCAAGTCCTGCCCATACTCCTATCTTAGGGATGGCTGAGAGCAATGCGAATACGAATTTGGGGATACAAAAGATTCCCACAAGCAGCAAGAAGATATTGACGGAATCATATTCTTGCGACATTCCCTTACCAAAGAGAATGAAATAGAATATGAACCCGAATACCGCTACTGTGGGAATCCACCATATCCACCGCCACATCGAAGTGAAGTTGATGTAGCGATGGAAGATGTATATGTCACTCATCACTCCCAAGGAGATGAGTATTACAGGTATGAAGAGTCTTACCATAAAATCATTTAGTATTTGTACTACCCGGCAAAACTCACACCATTAGTCAGCCTTACTTTGCTGGCTGTGCAGGTGTAGCCGGTGCGGCTGCTCCTTCTGCCGGTGCTGCTGCTCCCTGCTGTTCTGCGCCTTTCTGCTCTGTAGCACCGAATCCCTGAACGTTGTTTGGGTTAGTAGTAGCCTGCTCGGTAGCAGCCTTCTCTATTACGGAGCCCTCAACAGCAGCTGTAGGAGCGACATACGCACATACTATGCTGATTACGACCATAGCGGCAGCGAGTGTCCATGTAGCCTTCTCGATGAACTTTGTGGTGTTGCGCACACCGGCAACGGCATTTGCAGATGAGAAGCCTGACGCGAGACCACCGCCCTTAGACTCCTGTATCAGTACGATACCTATCATGAGGATTGATACCAATACAATAAGGATTACGAATAATGTGTACATTTTCTTTTGATTCTTTATTTATTTATTATTATTATTTTGTTTTCTGATTTGCAATGAGTTTCTTAAGGAACCGCTGCTGGTCTTCAAAGTAAATGCTCTTCTTCTCCGACTTTTCATTTATCTTATTTATGATATCCAGCGCCCTTGTATAGTTGCCCTGCTTGATGTAAATGCCAGCAAGAGTCTCTGTCAAGAATTCGTCTTCCGTCTCTTTCTCACTATTCTCTTCCGCCGGCTCTTCTGGGAAATACTCCGGTTCGTCTTGAAGTGTTATCCTGCCATTCTCCTTGTTGATGAAGGCGTCTATCAAATCACCTCCATTCATGGACGTATCCGCCAATGATACCGGCTCATCAGCATTTCCCGTAGCATCATCAAGCTCTTCAAAATCTGTGGCGAGCAGATATGCCACATAATCCACCGTGGCGTCAGCGGCTGTAGGTTTGCGTTTCTTCTCTCTCACTTCGGCAGTATTCTGCGTCTCTTTCGCCTTGCTGTCATCATCTTCTGGTATGGTACTGAGGAAGGAATCTATCAATGACACTGTCCTTGACTCGCTGCCTTTCTCTTCATTTCTCGCACTGCGCGGAGAGGAGAAGCTCTGTGCAGCCCTATGTTTCAGGCGATAATGCGCAGCCTCCACTATATCAAACAACACCTTTCGATCCGTAAAATACAAAGCCGCCCTGCGCAGCTCTTCGTCAAAAGACGGATCATGCAACAGGTAAAGGTTCTTTATCATCAACAGTCTTGCTGGCTGATAATATGGATATGATGCCGTCATCCGCCTCAGCTCAAAGAGAGTTTCACGGTTAAGCATTTCCGGATGTTTTGTCAGCTCTTGTATATTCACTTTTCTATTGATAATATTTTTCCCTATTATTAAAGGAGACTTGATTTCTTGCGATGTTACCAGTTGGCAACCGTAGCATTGAAAATCTGGTCACAGATATCCTTACACATCTGCGTCACCAGTTCCTCCTGTACAGATGCCAGACTCTGCGTTGTCTCATATGAGGCTGTAGCTGTAAATGACCTCTCGAAGTCATCGCTATGCTTTGCGTTGTTGGTGAAACGTACATTGACCGTCATTGACAGTTCCGTCTGGGCAGAATAGCCATCGGCGGATACTGACTTGTTGCGCTGTTGGTATTGCGTTATCTCGCCTTCCACCTTCAAGTCGCCCCCTCTCTTAACCTGTATCAGACGTGTCTGCGATGCATACACGTCCTTCAGTCTGTTATTGAACATGGCCTGCATAGGTCCCCAAATGTACGCTGCCCTTATAGGGAAGTCGTTTATCTGTATGGTCTTTGTCGTGTTATAGTCAATGCTTGCACCATTGAACTTGTAAGATACGGAACATGCTGTAAACGCAGTCAGGACACCCACACTGCAAAAGAACATCGCTATATAATGTCTTATCTTCATTTTATTCCGTATTCTTTTAGTTTTCTGTACAATGTTCTGTCCGACATTCCGAGGTCTTGCGCAGCTTTTTTCCTATTACCATTATTCTTCTCCAGTGCCTTCTCGATGGCTATTTTACTCAAGTCCTTGATATTAACGCTCTCAGGCTCAGATATTTCCTGCACATATTCTCTTGCATGCTGTGGCGCATGGCTCATATAGGCAGGAACCGGCATGGTATTACCCGTCTGTCCTCCTATCTGCTGGCGCAGTGAGTCAATCTCATTTTTGAGTCCTGAGACTGTGCTTTTCATCTCATACAAGATTTTGAACAGCATCTCACGCTCGCTCTCATAAGTGCGCGAGCCACCCTGCGGAGTGATAGTGGCAAGCTGCATGCTCTCTTCATTCTTCGGAATATACTGCAGCAGTTCGTCAACGTCAATCTCTCTCTCCCTGCTCAGCACCGACATCTGCTCTGTTATGTTCTTGAGCTGCCTTACGTTACCAGGCCATTTGTACTCCATGAGCACCTGCTTTGCATTCTCTGTTAGGGTAATCTTCGGCAGTCTGTACTTCTCCGCTGTCTGCATGGCGAAGAGTCTGAACAGCAACACGATATCCGTCCCTCTGTCTCTCAGTGGCGGCATCTGTATCGGTATGGTATTAAGACGATAGTACAAGTCTTCGCGGAATCGTCCTTCTGAAATGGCTTTGCGCATATTAACATTGGTGGCAGCCACTATTCTCACATCTGTCTTGCGTATTTCCTGGCCGCCCACACGTATATACTCACCTGTCTCCAACACGCGAAGAAGCCTTGCCTGTGTTGCCATAGGCAGCTCTCCCACCTCGTCAAGAAACAGTGTACCCTTATTCGCTGCACCGAAGTATCCCTCGCTCTCTCCTATCGCTCCAGTAAAGGAGCCTTTCTCATGTCCGAAGAGTTCGGAGTCAATAGTACCCTGAGGAATAGAACCGCAGTTGATGGCAAAGTACTTCTCTCTTCTGCGAGCGGAATTGTCATGAATGACGCGAGGAATTATCTCCTTGCCAACACCGCTCTCGCCTATTATCAGCACGGACAAATCGGTACGTGCCACCTGTAATGCTATATCAAGAGCACGATTCAAGGCATCGCAGTTTCCCACGATGTTATAACGCTGCTTAATATTTTGCAATTCCTTCAAGTCCATACCAATTTGCAAAGTTAGCTATTTTTTTTTACATACCATAACATTTTGCCGAAATTTAACACATCCGCACACAGACGCAAGAATGCCGACCTATAGCTTCCCTATGTCAAACGTCACTTCAAGGTGTCTACTTGCTTGCGTCCTGCTGTGTCTGCTTCGGCTTCGGCATGGTGGTATAGTTTACATTCTCCCTGCGGTGTTCCGCTGGGTTGAAGCCTTTCTTCTTTACCGCGAAGCGTGCCTTGTCGCCATCCTCACGGCGTTCCTTGTAGAGTTTCGGCAGCACATCCGCAAACGGAGCGTCATACTCTTTTCTGTTTCTCGCCACGTCAATGGCCATGAATACGGACTGTAGCACACTCTCATATTCCGCTGCCACGACCGGGGCGTTGACACCTGCCATCAGCGTCATCATGGCATTGCCGTCAGAAGCCTCCTCGAAGTCATCCATGCACTGTGCGTCATATACCGTCACGAGAGCATCATATGCCTGATGATTGCCTTGTTTGAAGAACGTATCAGCATCCACCGGACCAAATGTCTGTATACTTTCCTTCTCCAGTTCTGCTATGGCTACGGTCACTATGTCCTGCTGTTTCTCTTCGTCCACCGCCACATCCTTGCCTCCTGCCAATGCAATACGAGGATTAAGGATAAGGAAGTCGCGCTTCAACATTTTGGCGACAGCCCTCACCCTCTTTATCAGCGCCTCTTTGGTCAGTCGCATCTCTGCCTCGACGGCATCCATGTCGCCCATTACGGAAGTCATTCTCATAGTATTATTGATATACACAGGGAACGCCTCCTGCACGTCATCTGCCTCGCATTGCTTCAAGACGTCTACTGTCGCATCTTCAAAAGGCAGACATACAATGCCGTCCACCTTTCCTTCTTTCCAATCTTCTATGGCATCCTCGAGGTCGTCCACATCGGGCTCTCCATCAGCACCATAAAGGAGTATGCTGCAAAGGTCGTCCAGCTCCTCTTCATTAAGCATAGCATTAAGCATGGCATGCTTGTCTTGCGGAGCGTTTCCTGCTATCACTATATTGGGTAATTTGTCACTCATTGGTATATTTCTTTTTTTAGGGTGGTATAAGGGTGGTTCCAAAAATCAGCCTTGACCGACTTTGACTAATCTACATTTTCTCCCTACCTTCTATTTTCTTTGCGGTAGAGAGCAGTCCGCAGGCAGCGAAGATGTCCTGTCCTCTTGAAGCGCGTATAGTGGTAAAGAGTCCGTGGTTCGTGAGATAGTCGCGCAATGTCTCCATTTTCTTCTCATCACTTGTCTTCAAGTCCACTCCCGGGATACTATGGAATCGTATCAGATTGATACGGCAGTCCAATCCGTCAAGCAGTTTCACTATCTCTCGTGCATGCGTCATGGAGTCGTTAAGTCCGTCGAACACAATATACTCAAACGACAGTCTGCGCTGGCGTGAGGTTTCCTCTGGTGCTATCATGCCATTACGTTCCTGACGTCTGAAAGCGGGATATGTCTTCAGCAGCTCTACGGTCTCTGCTATAGGCATTGCTTTCTCTGCTGGCATGAGCTTCATTCTCTGCTCATGTAGCGGTGAGTGCAGTGATATAGCCACATGACAATTGCTCTCGTCAAGGAATCTCTTCAGCTTGTTTCTTACTCCTACTGAGCTAACCGTGATACGCTTCGGACTCCAGGCATATCCCCAATCAGCCGTCAGCACCTCTGTTGCTTTCAGTACATTGTCGAGGTTATCCATAGGCTCTCCCTGCCCCATGAACACTATATTGGTAAGTTTCTCACGTTCAGGCAGTGAGTATATCTGGTTCAATATATCCGTAACGGTCAGCGAGCCTTCATATCCTTGCTTGCCCGTCTGGCAAAACAGACAGTTCATCTTGCATCCCACCTGACAGGATACGCACAAGGTAGCCCTATCGCGGTCTGGTATATATACGGTCTCCACGAACTTTCCCGTCTCTGTAGGGAAGAGATACTTTATCGTGCCATCTACAGAATGCTGTGCGTCTATCGGCGGCATAGCCCCTATGGCATATTCCGCTGACAGGCGTTCTCTGTTTTTCTTTGACACGTTGGTCATCTCGTCAATAGAGGTCACATGACCGTTGTACATCCACTGCGCTATCTGTTTGCCCGTAAAAGCAGGCATCCCCATTTGCGCCACAACCTCCTTGAGCTCTTTTACCGAGAGCCCAAGGAGGTTCTTACGCTGCATATTGTTATCGTTATTACTCTGCAATGCTATTTTCTCTTATTTCTTATAGGTCTTGCCGTTTTTCACAACAAGTCCCTTGTAATTACTGTTCACTCGCTGGCCCGCCACATTATATATATAGCCACTCTGCTCCGCCTTCACAGCACCGACAGTCTTCACTGCGGTAGGCGTAGTACAGTTCAATGTGACAATCATCGCCACCTGCTTGCCCATAGGTGTAAGGGTGAATGACTGCGTGGCATTGTTAACGGGTATGGAATGCTCCACAATGGTATAGTTTCCACTATCATCCTTCATTGGGAAGACGTACTTATCTGCGGCATACTCCGTACCGTTCACCTCACCGATATACGCATCAGTACCAGCATAGTTGTCATAACCCTTCAGCTTGACCTCCTGCAGTACGAGTCCGTCAGGAATGGTAAAAGTATATTGCGTGCCAGCAGAATACTTCACACCGTCTTCTTTGCCTGCGCCGTAGTTTTTGTCCTTATTGTTTGACACTGTGACAGTATAGTCGCCATCAACAAATTTCATAGTTAGACTACCAGAATCGTATGTTGATACCGCCAAGGTAATGGAAACATTCTCTCCTACTACAGGTTTGTTCTCCACCACCTTCAGTTCCGGCCAGTACTCGCTGTAGTTTGCCTCACCGTCAGCACTCTCCTTCTTCATGATATCCTCCACGAGACTGTTGGCATACATCTCTAAATTGGTGTAGTAGCCGTTCGGGTCCATGGTGTACTTCTTTGCGTCAGAAGCGTCATTAGGGTTCAGCCCCCACTTTGTCTCCCACTCGTCAGGTATACCATCGCCATCAGTATCAAAACCGTCAGGACGTGAAGCTACCGTATAGTCTCTGCCTTCTGTATATCCCTCTACATCTGCCACTACGTCAATAATACCTGGTTTCTTCGTTACGGAGCCTGTATATGTAGCAGTTCCGGTTCTCGCTTCCTTGGCATAACGCTGGTCCACATAATCAGGGGTCAGTGATGCTCCTGCATAGTCCAGCACCTTCTCATACGCCACATCAGCCGTATGCGTGGTAACGAATCCCTTTGGTGCCTCCGCCTCCATCTTTATCTGCACATACCTATTGCCATTGACGGTTATTGACGGTGCGTCTTCTGCATAGAGACTGTTTGCATCCTTACAGTACACATTACCGTTTCTGTTGAGCACTCCGCTATCATAGCTTACGCCCGCCCAGTCGCGGTTTTCCTTCTTCACTCCCGCTGTTGTCAGCGTGGTGTTACCTGAAATGAAGTAACGACTCGTCATGCCGTAATATTCAGGATGGCCGGAATCTGAATTGCCTTTCTCCGACACAGTAACCAGCGTCACGCGCTCTTGATTACCTCCACCGCACGGACCTGCCTTATAGAAGTTATTGACAATGTTTATCTGTCCACCACCAGGACCGCCGTAACAGGTTCCCTGAGCATTATACATCACGCAGTTGCGGAAGTCCACGTTCTCCGCCTGTGTAGGTGTAGCCCACTTATAGTCATTATAGTTATAGTTGGAGGTGTATCCTGTCCAGCCATACCTTGCACCATTGAAGCGAGGACCGCGGTTCGCCACGTGCGCCACGAGGTTATGATGGAAGCTGGCGAGCTTTCCGCCCCATATACCGCCATATCCGTGCGCGCCCTTGTCATGTCCTGCATTGGTAAGGCTCTCCGCCACGGTGCACCACTGCATGGTGAAGTTGTTGTTATCATAGAACGAAGCCACCTCATCTATGCTCCATGAGAAGGAGCAGTGGTCGAAGATTATGCCCGTCATGTGTCTCTGCGTTGATGCGTCCGCACCATCATTAACATCCCTTTCCTGTCCTCTTCTTATTCTGAGAAACCTTATGATATTATTGGAACTCGGCTTTACGGTGTAATAGCGCACCGTGATTCCTGTTCCTGGTGCTGTCTGTCCCAATATGGTGGTATTGGCACCAATGGTAAGGTCTGAGTTCAAGGCTATCACGCCGCCAACGTCAAACACCACTATCTTTTTGTTGCTGCCTTTCACCGCCTCACGTAGCGAACCGCTGCCGCCGTCGTTAAGGTTAGTGACGTGTCTGATTTCGCCTCCGCGTCCGCCCGTAACGAAACGTCCGTGTCCCTCGGCTCCAGGGAATGCTGGCGCAGACTCGAACTGTGCGAATGCCCCCACAGTTACGACCGATGTGCCAAACAATAATGATAGTAGTCTTTTGTTCATAGTCATTTTAGTCAGATAAGTACGTAATATATACAATTTCGTGCAAAGTTACGATTTTTTCCTTTAACGTGCAAACTATATAAAAGATTATTTCACTAAGTAAGTGTTCTAAATTATTTTTACATTAGTTTTGCTCTATTTGGATGCAGCTGTGCTGCTTGGTTGATGGAGCAATGTCATCATTGTGACAGAAACCAAGTAGTGCAGATGCGCCAAAGAGAGTAAAAATAATGTAGAAATACATACCTGCATACGATAATATGGTTATAAAATAATTTTGAATACTTACTTATAAGTTCTGTGTATTCAGAAAAAACTTTGTACCTTTGCACCACCAATCATCAATATCAGAACTATGGAGAACGAACCGCAGCTTAACGCTCATAACAAGGAGGAATACCGCCCCGCCCATACCGCAGAACATCTGCTGAACCAGGTGATGACGAGGAAATTCGGATGCGAGAGATCCAAAAACGCTCATATAGAACGCAAGAAATCGAAGATTAACTATAACCTCCCTTCCTGTCCTACACCTAAACAGATACAGGAGATAGAGGAACGCATGAACGACCTTATTGCGCAGGACCTTCCCGTGACTTACGAGTTCGTCACACGCGACAATATACCCGATGGCGTGAAGCTTGACAAGTTGCCAGCCGATGCCTCCGAGACTCTGCGCATAGTGCGCATAGGAGAATATGACATCTGCCCATGCATAGGTCAACACGTGGCGTCAACCAAGGAGATAGGATTCTTTCATATTACCTCAACCAGCTACAACAACGGTTCGTTCAGAATCGTGTTTAAGGTAAGTTAGGTTAGTTGTTTGGTTGTTTGGTTGTTTAGTTATTTGGTTATATGTAAAAAGGGGTACACAGCGCCTCCCAAAAACAACCAAACAACTAAAGGCAGGTTAAAAACCTGCCCTCCCAGTACTAAACAACCAAAGACAGGTTAAA
>SAMEA104315434__coassemble_551_pt1 | contig 19582 bp, 17 predicted proteins | sample SAMEA104315434__metabat2_high_PE_014 | metagenome-assembled genome bin SAMEA104315434 (sample SAMEA104315434) | gut metagenome | biome: Monkey gut; feature: monkey-associated habitat; material: faeces | place: China | collected 2013
TTCCACCAAATGTTTTGGGATTTTTTTTGAGGGTTTTTGTTAGTTTCTGTGGTTTAGGGGCGGAGAGAAGGTGGTTTGTAAAGGTTTTCTCTATAGGATAACTAGAAATACTAGGGGAACTAGGGGGACTAGGGATACTAGAAATGCTAGGGGGGCTAGGGATACTAGTAATACTAGAGATGCTAGAGATACTAGAGATGCTATAAGATCTAGATACACTATACTAGAGGGACTATAGGAGCTAGAGGTCTAAAGAAGTGAAATGGGTAGAAGAGCAGAAGGGCTAAGGGAATAAAAGAGAATTGCAGGAAGTGGCCTTAGGTGGTCACTTTCTGCAATTCTTTTTTAAACCTCATATAATATAGTATGCCAGCGATGGTTAGGCCTATCGGAAAGGCGGACCATATACCGATGATACGGAAGCCGAAAGTGAAGCCTAAGAAATAGCCTAACGGCAGACTGATGACGAAATATGCGAAGAAGGCAATATATACCATAGGCTTGACGCATGCTATTCCGCGCAGGGCATTGGCATAGGTGTATTGTAGTCCGTCACCGAACTGATATATTACCAGGACTATTATTAATGATGCTACCGTCTGCTGTACCTCGATATTGTCGGTAAAGAGTGCTCCTACCTGATGCCTTAACAGCAAAACAGGTATTGACATGACGGTGGATATGAGCAATACGAGACGGAATCCATCTGCGGCATTAGTCTTTACTGCAACGAAATCCTTCTGTCCAACGAAATAGCTCACTCTGATAGACATGGCTGATGCGAGTCCTGAGAGTACAAGATAGAAGAGTTGCGATACGGTTATCATAACCTGATGGGCCGCGAGTGGTACAGTTCCGAGCCATCCTACCATCACGCAACTGAGACTGAATGCGGCTGTCTCCATACCTAACTGTAGTGCAACTGGCCAGCCAAGACGGTTCAACTCGATAAAATCCGTTCTGTTGGTTTTGTCGTGAAGAATGCCTTCACGATAGATACGATACTTAGAATTGACGAGCATAACGATGGTAAGTGCCAATGCCATGAACACTCTTGAGCCTAACGTGGCAAGGCCTGCGCCTAAGATGCCCAATTCGGGAAATCCTGCCACACCATAGATAAGCAGCCAGTTGAAGAGAATGTTGATAACATTGCCCGTGAGCATGACCCACATAGGAACCTTAGTGCGTCCTACCCCATCGAAGAACTGTTTCATGGTATTGAACATTCCCACGAAAGGCACGCTGACAAGATTGACAAGGAAGTATACTTTTATGAACTCCAAGAGTTCGCGTGGCTGCCCCACATATTCCAGATTAAAATAGAGTATCGCCATTAGGGAAACGAGCAGTGCTCCTACCGCCATGTTGGCGACAATGGAGTTGCGCACCTTCTGTCCTATACTTTCTTTCTGTCCCATACCATACAGACGTCCCACCACAGGTGTCAATCCATAAGAGAAACCGAGATAAAAGAGCAGCAGCAGTCCGTAGACACTGTTCACGAAACCAGCCGCAGCCAGTTCCTGGGTACTATGATGGCCTATCATCAGGGTGTCCGCAAAGCCAAGGATTATGGTACCGAGCTGCCCTACGATGATAGGGATGCCTATATAAAGAAGTTCCGAGTAGTAGTGATGTTTGTTTTTTGTCATATACACCTTATATATATAAATAAGCGCTATATCAGCAACGAGCCTGCAAAGTTAATAATAAAAAAAGGAATTTCTTGCTATTTTCCAAGAAAATATGTAAATTTGCACTACAGAAAATATCACGCACTTACTATCCAAGACCATAAAAGAATGACATACATACTATTACCACTTCAGTTTTGCTGCTGTATAATCACTTTCATGTTAGCTCTTATGTTTGCATTCTCCCGACTGCTGATGCACAACACGAGTCACCGCTATGAAACAGCGCGCTGGATGCTCTGCAGCGCAATGGGTATTCTCTCCGTTCACTATATCATGCAGATGATATACAATCTGCGTGCCTCTGGTGATGATATAGGAGCCACCATAAATATCATGTTTTACACGCCCGCATCATTCCTTGTCTCCTACTCCATGTATTATCTGGAGTGTGGCATAAAGGGATGCAAACGATATCTGTCGGTAGGAATTCTCGGGTATATTGCGATACTCGCCCTTTTCTTCACTGGCCATGACATTTACGGTGGTCTGCACCTTGGCAGGTTGCTCTACGTGATGCTGGCGATATTCCTCGGCTGCATGATATTCTTCATCATCACGAACTTCCGCGCCATCCGCCACAGCAGCAAGAACATAGAGTCACAGACAGGCCAGGACCTCCGCTCCTATGATCGCTACCACCTTGCGAGCATCACGATGCTCTATGCCGCAGCCTTGCTCATCAGCGTGGCAATCTTCTCGCGTTCCCTGCTCTTCATAGCTGCTCCTATAATACTGTTCGCCCTCTTTGCCTTCACCATGACCTTCATGGCGTTAGGCTTCAAGATGTCACCAATGGAGCTGGAGGATGTGCTTGCTGGTGAATCCAGTACAGACGAGCATGACGCTTTGCTGGCTTCCGCCAGCAAAAAGAGCATCGCTGACATCGGCAACCTTCCGAAGGAGCGAATCTCCATGATAGGGGAAGCACTCGACACCTGGCGCACTGCCGGCGGATTCCGCGACAGCTCCGCCAATATCATCTCTCTTGCCCACAGCATTCAGATTCCGAAGGAGGAGCTATGCCTTTTCTTTGACCAATACGTTCACGAAACCTTCCGTACATGGGTTATTGACATCCGTTTCAAGGAGGCGCAGCGCATGCTGAAGGAGCGTCCTGATAGCCCCGAATGGGTCATCGCCACGGAATGCGGTTTCTCATCATACTCACACATGCTCTATGTGTTCAAGACCAAGACAAAACTGTCTCCTGAGGAATGGAAAGAGAGGCAGAAATGAAGAAAATCGCAATGCATTGCGATAGCTACCTAATCGCATTGCGATAGCTATCCAATCGCACTGTAATCACTATGCTTTCGCAGCATGAAAGCATAGCTATTACGAAGTGTGCATTCACAAGCTGTTTTTTAGAACCGCCTACACATGAAACTAACTTATTGCTTGTATAATTCAGAATATTTTAGTAATTTTGCGCAGAATATCAATAAACTACAACATACATGGAACAGAAAGACTATAAGAGAACGACAGTCACTGCTGCCCTACCTTACGCCAATGGTGGCGTGCATATAGGCCACCTTGCCGGTGTCTACGTGCCAGCCGACATCTACGTGCGCTACCTTCGTCTGAAGAAGCGCGACGTAGTGTTCATCGGAGGTTCTGACGAGCACGGAGTGCCTGTAACCATACGCGCCCGCAAGGAAGGCATTACAGTTCAGGAGGTGGTAGACCGCTACCACGAGATGATCAAGAAATCATTCGAGGACTTCGGCATATCATTCGACATCTACAGCCGCACCACTTCAAAGATACACCATAAATTCGCTTCCGACTTCTTCCGCACCCTTTACGACAAGGGCGAGCTGGAGGAGATAACCGAGGAGCAGTACTGCGACGAGGTGACGGGAGAGTTCCTGACCGACCGCAACATCGTGGGCACCTGTCCTCGCTGCGGTGCCGAGGGCGCATACGGCGACCAGTGCGAGAAGTGTGGTGCCACACTCTCTCCTGACGAGCTTATCAACCCTACCAATAAGAACAATCCAGGCCACGGTCTCATTAAGAAGCCTACGAAGAACTGGTATCTACCACTTGGCAAGTATCAGGACTGGCTGAAGCAGTGGATTCTCGATGGTCACAAGGAGTGGCGCTCCAACGTCTACGGCCAGTGCAAGTCATGGCTCGACATGGATCTGCAGCCACGCGCCATGACCCGTGACCTCGACTGGGGCATCCCCGTGCCTGTAGAGGGCGCTGAAGGCAAGGTGCTCTACGTATGGTTTGACGCGCCAATCGGCTATATCTCCAACACCAAGGAACTGTGCGAGAAAGACCCAGAGAAATGGGGCACATGGCAGAAGTGGTGGCAGGACAAGGACACCCGCCTCATACACTTCATAGGTAAGGACAACATCGTGTTCCACTGCCTTATCTTCCCCGTAATGATGAAGGCGCACGGTGGCTACATCATGCCTGACAACGTGCCAGCCAACGAGTTCCTCAACCTTGAGAACGACAAGATATCTACCTCACGCAACTGGGCGGTATGGCTCCATGAGTACCTCGTTGACATGCCTGGCAAGCAGGACGTGCTGCGCTACGTGCTCACCGCCAACGCCCCTGAGACCAAGGATAACAACTTCACATGGAAGGATTTCCAGGAGCGTAACAACTCTGAGCTGGTGGCAATATACGGCAACTTCGTAAACCGCGCCCTGCAGCTGACCAAGAAATACTTTGATGGCAAGGTGCCAGAATGCGGTGAACTGCTCGCTGTAGACAACCAGGCCATTGAGGAGTTCAAGGACGTAAAGGGCAACGTGGAGACACTGCTGGAGCAGTTCAAGTTCCGCGAGGCACAGAAAGAGGCGATGAACCTCGCCCGCATCGGCAACCGCTATATCACCGAGTGCGAGCCATGGAAGGTATGGAAGACAGACCCTGAGCGTGTAAAGACCATACTCCACGTATGCCTGCAGCTCACCGCCAACCTCGCTATAGCCTTCGAGCCGTTCCTGCCATTCTCAAGCAAGAAGCTTCGCGGCATGCTCAACATCGAGAGCTTCGAGTGGGAGCAGCTCGGACGCACTGACATTCTGAAGGCAGGGCACCAGTTAGCAGAGCCAGAACTGCTGTTTGAGAAGATTGAAGACAGCGTGATAGATGCTCAGCTGAAGAAGCTGGAGGACACGAAGAAGGCTAACGAGGCCGCTTCCTTCGAGCCAGAGCCGGTGAAGGAGAACGTGGACTTCGAGACATTCGAGAAACTGGACATCCGCGTAGGTCTCGTGACATCATGCGAGAAGGTGAAGAAGTCAAAGAAACTGCTGAAGTTCCACATTGACGATGGTACAGCCGATGGCCGCACTATCCTCTCTGGCATCGCAGCATACTACGAAGACCCACAGGAGCTGGTAGGCAAGCAGGTACTCTTCGTGGCAAACTTCGCTCCACGCAAGATGATGGGCGAAGAGTCACAGGGCATGATACTCTCTGCCGTGAACTTTGACGGTTCGCTATCAGTCACTACCACTTCCAAGGATGTAAAACCTGGATGCCAGGTAGGATAAGTACGACACGTAATAAGAAAAGAAGTACGAATAGGCGTTCGGACTATTTTGTCCGGACACCTTTTTTATATTAATATAGAATAATGGAAAAAACAATAACAGCAGCGGTAATCACCGCTATCAAGGAACTATACGGCCAGGACATCCCCGAGAAGATGGCACAGCTGCAGAAGACTCGCAGCGAGTTTGAGGGCAACCTCACCCTTGTGGTGTTCCCATACCTCAAGATGTCGAAGAAGAAGCCCGAGGACACCGCCACCGAAATAGGCGAGTGGCTCGTCAAGAACTGCAGCGCAGTGAGCGCATACAATGTGGTAAAAGGCTTCCTGAATCTCTCTATCGCCTCCAACACTTGGCTTGACCTGCTCGCAAGGATTGATGCCGACCCACACTTCGGCGAAAAGCAGCCAACAGACCAGTCTCCGCTGGTGATGATAGAATATTCCTCCCCTAACACTAACAAACCACTGCACCTCGGCCACGTGCGCAACAACCTCCTCGGATGGTCACTGGCACAGATTATGACAGCCAACGGCAACAAGGTGGTGAAGACAAACATCGTCAACGATCGCGGCATACACATCTGCAAATCAATGCTGGCGTGGCTGAAATACGGCAACGGCGAGACCCCAGAGTCTTCTGGCAAGAAGGGCGACCACCTCATAGGCGACTACTACGTGGCTTTTGACAAGCACTACAAGGCTGAGTGTGACGAGCTGACAAAGAAGTATGTAGCAGAAGGAATGGCAGAAGATGCCGCCAAAGAGAAGGCGAAGCAGGAGGCTCCGCTCATCAAGGAGGCTCACGAAATGCTCGTGAAGTGGGAGAACAACGACCCAGAGGTGCGCGCACTTTGGGCGAAGATGAACCAGTGGGTATACGCAGGCTTCGACGAGACATACAAGGCTCTCGGTGTAAGCTTTGACAAGATATACTACGAGTCAAACACCTACCTTGAAGGAAAAGAGAAGGTAGAAGAGGGTCTGGAGAAGGGATTCTTCTACCGCCGCCCCGACAACTCCGTATGGGCAGACCTCACCAAGGAGGGGCTGGACGAGAAACTGCTGCTCCGTTCTGACGGCACTTCAGTGTATATGACCCAGGACATCGGCACTGCGAAGCTCCGTTTCCAGGACTTCCCTATCGACCAGATGATATACGTAGTAGGCAACGAGCAGAACTACCACTTCCAGGTGCTCTCAATCCTGCTCGACAAGCTCGGCTTTAAGTGGGGCAAGAGCCTCGTACACTTCTCTTACGGCATGGTGGAGCTGCCTAACGGCAAGATGAAATCACGCGAGGGAACAGTGGTTGACGCTGACGACCTCATCGCAACCATGATTTCCGATGCACGCAAGACCAGCGACGAGCTTGGCAAGTACGACGACATTAGCGAAGAGGAGAAGCAGGAGATAGCACGCATCGTAGGCATGGGCGCACTCAAGTACTTCATCCTCAAGGTGGACGCACGCAAGAACATGCTCTTCAACCCTGCAGAGTCCATCGACTTCAACGGCAACACCGGTCCGTTCATACAGTACACCTACGCCCGCATCCGCAGCATCCTGCGCAAAGCGGCAGCAGAGGGCATCACCCCTGCCCTGCCCGATAACGTAGAGATGAACACCAAGGAGGTGGAGCTGGTGCAGAAGATAAACGAGTATGGTGCAGCAGTGGCACAGGCAGGAAAGGACTACAGCCCTTCTGGCATCGCCAACTACTGCTATGAACTCACCAAGGCATTCAACCAGTTCTACCACGATTATTCCGTGCTCGGTGCTGACACTATGGAGCAGAAGCAGCTGCGCCTGACCCTGGCAGCCAACGTGGCAAAGACCATCAAGAACGGCATGGCACTGCTCGGAATCGAGGTGCCAGAGAGAATGTAAAGTACTGTCCGTTTCCAAACAGATGGCAAACCAAGGCAACACGCTGGCATGGGCAGTCGATGCAGCATGCTCTGGCAATCCAGGACCGATGGAATACCGCGGTGTAGACCTCACCACAGGCAGACAGGTGTTTCACTTCGGACCTATAAAAGGCACCAACAACATAGGCGAGTTTCTCGCCATTGTCCATGCCCTGGCACTCATGGAGCAGAAGGGCATGACGGGCTATACCATTTATAGCGACTCGGTGAACGCACAGCTGTGGGTGAAGAAGATGCAGTGCAAGACGAAACTCGCTGTCAATGCTGACACACAGAAAGCACATGAGCTCATTGTGCGTGCCGAGACATGGCTGAGAACACACAGTTTCAGAGTGCCCATAATAAAGTGGGACACCAAAAACTGGGGCGAGATACCAGCAGACTTCGGACGCAAGTAAGCCGCAGGACTGCTCTTGGCGGCAATAAAAACATGTCAAAATACAGAAAGGTCGCACAAAAAAGCACAACTGTTAAAGAAATAAAAAACACAGAAAGAAAGTTGGTATAAATTTGATTTATATCAACTTTTTTTCTTACCTTTGCAAACGTAATCCGGTGGATAACCCAATCTTAATCCTTTCTCATAATACTATAATTTTCACATAACATAATCTTACCAAAAACACGCTAATACAAGACCTAAACTAAACTACATCGGATATATAAACAACCCCTCCGCACCGCCCTCAAAAGGCAGTGCGGAGTTTTTTTTCTATTCTTTATTTATAGGAAGTAATGAAAAAATATAACTTATGACACAAAAGAAAAAATATATGTTACTATAGATAAACTGACAACAATAAATTAATGGTAACTTTGCATACAGATTATACTACAATAAAAACGCCACATCATGATTAAACATTTTTCCATCTGCTTATTATCACTTCTTACGGCCGCAATATGCCGCGCCCAGTCAGAGACACCAGTACTTGACCATGTCATGGACCTGAACGTCAGCATCGACAACAGCATAGACGTAGGCAATACGCCATGCGGAAAGAGGAACATAGTACCTATAACTGGAGGGACCTTTGAAGGACCAGGAATAAAGGGCACTATACTCAGTGGTGGTGCCGACTACCAGCTGATGAGCGCAGACAAGAGTCGTAATAATCTTGAGGCCATATACAACCTGCGAACCGACGACGGCGTGAACATACACATACGCAACAGGGGTATCGCTACAGACAGATATTTCTTCTGCACCCCAACTTTCGAGGCTCCAAACAACAGCAGATATGCGTGGCTCAACAACTCCATCTTCGTATGTCGGCCTATAGGCTTCGGGAAAGGAGAAATAAAACTGCGTGTATGGAGGGTGCAGGATGCCAACGAATTTGCTTCAACTATAGCACAAATAAAACCTATACCCGATGACATTCGTAAGCCTTCAAAACAGCAAGGAAGGATAGAAACAATTACATACACTACCATACGTAACGGCAAGACCATGACCAAGCATGCCAAGGTGTACCTGCCATACGGCTACAAGCAAGGCAGGAAGAACGTGAAATACGATGTGCTATACCTTATGCACGGTGGCGGCGACAACTCTTCTTCCTTCCTCACTCCGCCAAAGGACTGGCTGCCGCTGCGCCAGGTGCTCGACCACCTTATAGAAAAAAGCATGATACGCCCGGTGATTGTCGTAACACCCACTTTCTATGATGATGACGAGAACATAGGAGCCAACAGCATGGGCAATGCCATTGCCATGACACGCGACTTCCACACTGAACTGCTGCGCGACCTCATTCCCTCCGTTGAAACGAAATACAACACTTACCTTACCAGCAAGGACAGCACAGCCATAGCGGCTACTCGCTCGCACAGAGCCTATGGCGGCTTCTCAATGGGAGCACTCTCTACATGGTATCAGCTGGCATACGGCAGCGATGCGGTGAAATATTTCCTCCCACTGAGCGGCGACCTGTGGGTATACAACGACAAAGGCGAGAAACAGTCGCCAGAGGTGGCTGCGGAATGGCTCGACAGCATGCTCACTCATTCACCATACGCTAACGACATAGAGATCTATGGATATACTGGCACGGACGACATAGCTGGTACTCCACAGAAAAACCTCACAGAGGCACTCTCCAGATATGCAACGACAATACGCTATAACACACCTGACGCCAACCTACGCCTTGCCATGAAGAAGGGCGGCAAGCACTATTATGGTGATATAAACGAATACCTATACTGGGCCCTACAGAAGATTTACGGAAAATAGCATCGTGCCGTGGCATGACCACAGTCTCAGTGTAACACACATCGGGGAAACAAGTGCGAGTAACTGTTCGACGATATATACGAGCCAGCAAGTGCCAACTCCATGGTGGGCAGGCTGCCCTAACTTGCCCACAAACGAAGAACAGATACGAACGTAATGCTGCATATTAATATTTGTTAATTACTTGTTTCCACCTTATTTTTGTTGTAACTTTGTGCCGTATTTGCATAATTGTGCACATGTAGTTAAGTCCCAATAACGTTTTTGGGGCGCAATAATACATATATATATGTCAAAGAAGAAGAAAAGCGGAAAGAAAGGCGGAAGCGGATTACAGGTGGTGACACTGTGCATCAGCACCTCTTTAGTACTGATATTGCTCGGTCTGGTAGTGTTTACCGGACTGACGGCTCGTAACCTTTCTGCGTATGTCAAGGAGAACCTTACCGTAACGGTTATGTTCGGTGATGTGGTGACAAACAGAGAAGCGGAAATAACATGCAACAAGATAAAGACCAAGCACTACGTCACAAGTCTGGAATACATCTCCCGCGACAAGGCTCTAAAGGAGCAGACCAAGGCTTTGGGCACCGACCCGTCAGAGTTTCTGGGCATGAATCCTTTCGTGCCATCTGCGGAGATACACCTAAAGGCAGACTGCGCTAACGCTGACTCCATGGCATGGATCACCAAAGACCTCAGAAACTACAAGCAGATTGAGGAGGTGAGCTATCAGAAGGACCTTATGGACAGCGTGAACAATAACCTCAGAAAGGTGACACTCGTAATGCTGGTGCTCGCAGCACTGCTGACGTTCATCTCATTCTCCCTTATTAATAATATGGTACGCCTGGGAGTTTATGCCCGCCGCATCTCCATTAACACAATGAAGCTGGTGGGGGCGTCATGGTCATTCATACGCCGTCCGTTCATTACCATGGCGGTGATAGAGGGACTGATAGCCTCTTTCGTGGCGGATGCGGTACTGGCAGGGATCATATATGCACTGTATGACTTTGAGCCAGACATCCTTGAGGTAGTAACATGGGAGGTGCTCGCCATAACGGGTGCTTCCGTGCTATGCTTCGGAATACTTATCTCAACAGTATGCGTATTTCTCTCTGTTAACAGATTCCTGCGCATGCCAACAAGAAAACTGTATAGAAGCTAATTCTTAGGTTGTTGGTTGTAGGTTATTGGTTGTAGGTCTGTCCCCGACAACAAACCGGCAATACCAAAGGCCCAAAGACCAAAGACCAGCAACCACAAAACCAACAACCCCAAGACCAACAACCCAAGACCAGCAACCCCAAGACCAATACAAAAATAAATATGAACAAGAAAGATTATGCCTTTGGCAAGACCAACTTCATACTGATAGGCATCAGCATGATTGTGGTAATCATCGGCTTCCTCATGATGACGGGAGCGAGTTCTTCACGTGAGGTGTTTGACAGTGAGATTTTCTCTGCCATGCGCATCAAGGTGGCACCAGTGGTGTGCCTCGTGGGTTTCCTCTCTATCATAGCAGGTATAATGTATAAGCCTAAGGAGAAATGAATACAATAGAAGCATTAGTATTGGGCATACTCCAGGGACTGACCGAGTATCTGCCTGTCAGCAGTAGCGGACATTTAGCCATCGGTGCTTCTCTCTTTGGCATGAACGGAGAGGAGAACCTGGCATTCACTGTTGCAGTACACGTAGCTACGGTATTGAGCACCTTCGTAATCCTGTGGAGCGAGATAGCATGGATACTGAAAGGTCTGTTCAAGTTCCAGATGAACGATGAGATGCGTTATTGCCTTAACATCGTGGTGTCAATGATACCTGTCGGTATCGTAGGCGTATTCTTCAAAGATACGGTAGAGGAGATTTTCGGTTCAGGACTGCTCATCGTGGGCATCATGCTCATGGTAACGGCTGCACTGCTTGCCTTCTCATACTATGCCAAGCCACGTCAGAAGGAGAATATCTCCCTGCGCGATGCCTTTATCATCGGACTGGCACAGGCTGCTGCTGTAATGCCAGGTCTGAGCCGCTCTGGTTCTACCATCGCTACAGGTCTGCTTCTTGGCAACAAGAAGGAGAAACTGGCTCAGTTCTCTTTCCTTATGGTGATACCTCCTATCCTTGGCGAGGCTCTGCTCGACGTGCTCAAGGCGGTAAAGGGCGAAGAGGCTTTCGGCGGCATTGACACTCTGCCATTGGCAGTAGGTTTCATCGCTGCATTCATCAGCGGATGCCTTGCCTGCAAATGGATGATTAACATTGTGAAGAAGGGCAAGCTGGTTTACTTCGCTATCTACTGCGCTATAGCTGGTGCTGTCACTATCATCAGCAGCCTGTTAAGTTAGAAGTATGGATAGCCCCCAAGGGGCGGCATATCCGCAGCGAAGGGCGTAAGCCCTGGAGAAGTTAACAACCATCGACCATAAGAAGAATGAACTTTCAGGAAGGAGAGATATTACATATTAACAAGCCTTACGGCATGTCGAGCTTCGGCGCACTGGCCTTTGTCCGCACCCGCATATCAAGAGCGGTGGGTGTGAAGAGAATCAAGACGGGGCACGCGGGCACTCTGGACCCTCTTGCCACGGGTGTGCTGATACTGTGCACAGGGAAATGTACCAAGCAGATACCTAACCTGCAGTACCACTCCAAGGAGTATACCGCCACGCTGCAGTTCGGTGCCACTACCGCGAGCTACGACAAGGAGCATACAGTGAACCACACCTACCCTACCGCCCATATAACGGAGGAGGTAGTACGCAAGGCACTGAAGCAGTTTGAAGGCGACATCATGCAGGTGCCGCCAACGTACAGTGCGGTGAAGGTGAACGGCACGAGAGCTTATGAATATAGGCGCAACGACGAGGAAGTGACACTGCAAGCAAAACCCGTTCACGTAGACTGCATAGAACTGCTGCACTTTGACCGCGAGAAGATGCAGGCATCCATCCGCGTAGAGTGCGGCAAAGGAACATACATTCGCTCGCTCGGCAGAGATATAGGCAGAGCGGTAGGCAGCGGTGCATACCTTACGTCACTATGCCGTACCCGACTGGGCGAGGTAAGAATAGAGGACTGCATCACGCTGGACGACTTCCCACAGTGGCTGGCGGAGCAGAACATAGAGAGAAATAAATAGAAAAAAAACATTGGTAATGGCGAATGAGACACAGCCATTACGTCACCCACAATAAAATAAAAGAATAATGAAACTGTCGCAGTTTGACTTTAACCTGCCTTCATCGCAGGTAGCTCTTTATCCACACAGCATAGAACGTACACTGACCACTGACTCTGGCGAGACTAAGACTTTCAGGATAAAGAAACCAGATGAATGCAGAATGGTGGTAGTACACAAGAAGTCCCAGACAATAGAATTCTATAAGAAGGATGCCGATGGCAAACCTATCAAGGGCGAATACCTGACGATGCTTGATATGCTGGACTACTTTGATGAGCACGACACCTTCATATTCAATAACACCAAGGTGTTCCCTGCACGACTGTATGGTACAAAGGAGAAAACCGATGCTAAGATAGAAGTATTCCTCCTCAGAGAGCTGAACCAGGAGATGCGCCTTTGGGACGTACTCGTAGAACCTGCTCGAAAGATAAGAATAGGCAACAAACTGTTCTTTGACGAGAGTGGTTCGCTCGTAGCAGAGGTTATAGACAACACCACCTCACGCGGTCGTACACTCCGCTTCCTTTATGACTGTCCGCACGACGAGTTCAAACGCGACCTCTTCGCCATCGGTCAGGCTCCATTGCCACGCTATATCATTGACCATAAGGACAAGGACGGACAGCTCGACCGACCAGTGACAGAAGAGGACTTCGAGGACTTCCAGTGCATATATGCCGAGCACGAAGGTGCTGTAACAGCTCCGTCAACAGGTCTGCACTTCACACGACAGATGATGAAGAGACTGGAGATACACGGTATCAATACGGCATACATCACCATACACACTGGTCTCGGCAATTTCAACCCTATCGAAGTGGAGGACCTCTCCAAGCACAAGATGGACTCTGAGGAGATGCACATTAACCATGAGACATGTGAGCTGGTCAACAATACGAAGAAGGCTGGTCACCGTGTGTGCGCTGTAGGTGCAAGCGTGGTAAAGGCGACAGAGAGCAGCGTGGGCACTGACGGATTCCTCAAGGAGTATGACGGATGGACAAACAAGTTTATCTTCCCTCCTTACGATTTCGGACTGGCAGACTGCATGCTCGTAAACCTCTATCACCCAATGTCAACCATGCTGATGTCCACCTGTGCCTTCGGTGGCTTCGAGACCGTAATGGAGGCTTACAAGCAGGCAGCAAAGAACGGATACATGTTCGGATGCTTCGGTGACGTGATGCTGATAATGAATGACTAAGCCAGCAATGGAGCACAAGGTATATCTGGCTCTCGGCACCAACCTCGGCGACAAAGAGAGGAACATCCTCAAGGCATACGACAGTATAGAGGAGCGCATCGGGCAGATAGTACGTCGATCCGCCTTCTATCGCTCCGCCCCATGGGGGTTCGAGTCTGACAATGATTTCGTCAATACCGTAATATGCTGTACCACCAGTCTTACGCCACATCAGATTCTGGACTATACACAAGAGATAGAAAGGGAGATGGGGAGGACGATTAAGTCCTCAGACGGAATCTACCACGACCGCATCATTGATATTGACATACTTATATATGATGACGTTAGTATAAACGAACCATCGCTGACCATCCCACACCCCTTGATGAAGGAGCGTCCGTTCGTCATGATTCCTCTCAAGGAGGTGATAGACGATGAAAGTTATGAAAGTCTGGTTTTATAAAAGGGGGTTCTAAAAACATAAAGATATGAAAACTTTACTAAGTATTATAGCCACCATGATGCTTGCCATGAACGCAATGGCAGCTGACAAGACTATAACCGTCAACGTGACCAACCCTGCCGCCAAGGAGCGCAAGGCTGTACCGGTTGTTATAGAGGTGGATGACGATGTGCGCTCAGCTCTCGTCACCCTCAACGGAAAGGAGATACCATGTCAGCTTGACGACCTGGACGATGACGGTGAATATGAGGAATTAGCTTTCCTCACTGACATGCAGAAGAAGGAGACACAGTCATTCAAGGTGGTGCTGAGCACCAAGGGAGAGCCACAGCAGTATGATGCCGTAACATACGGCTATCTCGGCATACGCGACAGAGACAAAACTGCTAAGAAGCTGAAGCACCAGCAGATTAAGTCGGTTACATTCCCTAAGGAGACAAACCCTTACAACTACATTTTCCCTCACGGTGCCGTGATGGAGAATGATATGGTGGGCTTCCGTGTATACTGCGACCACCGCCAGTCTATAGACTACTACGGCCACAAGATGCTGAAAGCTGACATAGCAGAGACCGGCTTCTATCCTACAAAGGAGCAGAAAGAGGCTAACTCTGGTGATGACGTGCTCTATACTGGCAGCACTTACGGTTGCGGTGCACTGCACGGATGGGACGGCAAGAATGCCATTATGTTCGAAAATGTAAGAAATAGGACACAGACCGTTGTCTGTGACGGTCCTGTCAGAACCATCCTTGACATTATGAACAAGGGATGGATGCCCATGGCAGGTCACAAGCCTGTTGACATCACCACACGTTATATTCTCTATGCTGGACACAGAGACGTGGCGGTAGAGGTGGAGTTCTCTCGTGACGTGGCTGACATACCGCTGTCTACGGGTATAGTGGATATCGTGGAGGGCTCTACGGAACTCACCGACAAAGCAGGCCTTCGCGGATGCTGGGGCACTGCGTGTGCAGGCAACAACCCAAAGGTGTATGACATTCACACCGTAGGACTGGGCATCTGCGTACCAAAGAAATACTACAAGGGCGACAGCCACTTCACCGATGGTAAGGAGAAACTTCCTAACCAGGCATACGTAGAAGTGGTCGGGACAAAGGACGACGAACTGAACTACTGGTTTACCGCTACCTGCGATATGGAGACCTTCGGCTTCAAGGACCAGCAGGAATGGTTCAGCTACCTCAAGGAGTGGAAGAAGGAACTCGAAAGTCCTGTAAAAGTTAGCGTAAAGTAGGTTAGGCAACCAAACAACTAATCAACCACTCAACCAAACAACTAAACAACTAAACAACTAAACAACCAAACAACTAAACAACTAACATAACGAAACAACTACAAGGGAACCTGTTCACTCATACATTATCGGCCTTGGTGCCGCAGTGATGATGCCTATCATCTTCACCATCCTCGGTGTCTGCATAGGCATCAAGTTCTCCAAAGCACTGAAGAGCGGACTCTACGTCGGCGTAGGCTTCGTAGGTCTCGGCGTCATAACAGGTCTTCTTACATCCAGCCTCGGTCCTGCCCTCTCACAAGTGGTGGAGATATACGGCCTGGAACTGAACGTGTTCGACATGGGATGGCCCGCAGCCGCATCAGTGGCATACAACACCACCGTCGGTGCTTTCATGATTCCCGTATGTCTCGGTATCAACCTGCTGCTGTTGTTAGCAGGCTGCACACGCACCGTAAACATCGATCTGTGGAACTACTGGCACTTCGCCTTCATCGGTGCTGTGGTGTATTTCCTTACAGGTGAGAGCATAGCATGGGGATTCTTCGCTGCCATAATCTGCTATATCATAACACTTGTGATGGCAGACCTCACCGCCAAGAAATTTCAGGAGTTCTATCCTAACATGGAGGGTATATCCATTCCGCAGCCTTTCTGCCAGGGCTTCACTCCCTTCGCCATAATTATCGGCAAGGTGCTCGACAAGATTCCAGGTTTCGACAAACTGAACATCGATGCAGAAGGCATGAAGAAGAAGTTCGGCCTCTTCGGTGAACCTCTCTTCCTCGGTGTCATCATAGGCATCATCATCGGTTGTCTGGCATGCAAGGATTCTAAGGAGCTGGTAGACAACATTCCTGCCACTCTCGGTCTCGGCATCAAGATGGGTGCGGTGATGGAGCTTATACCCCGCATCACCAGTCTCTTCATAGAGGGTCTTAAACCAATCTCAGAGGCAACGCGCGAACTCATAGCCAAGAAGTTCGGGGCCGACAAGGAGTTCTACATCGGTATGTCTCCAGCCCTCGTAATAGGTCACCCTACAACACTTATCGTCAGCCTGCTTCTCATCCCGGTAACACTCGTGCTGGCAGTAGTACTCCCTGGCAACCAGTTCCTGCCACTGGCATCACTGGCGGGTATGTTCTACGTATTCGTAATGGTGTTGCCGTATACCAACGGCAATGTGGTAAAGTCATTCATCGTAGGACTCGTGGTAATGGCGATAGGTCTATACTTCGTAACCCTCATGGCAGACAACTTCACCTCTGCCGCTCACATGGTGTCAGCAGCGCATCCTGACGACAAGGCCGTGCAGGTACCAGAAGGCTTCAGTGCTGGCGCACTCGACTTCGCATCATCGCCACTCGCCTTCATGATATACGCAGGCATGAAGTATCTGTCATATATCGGTGCAGCCATACTCACCATACTCACCATCGCCCTCGTAGCATGGAACAGAATGCGCATCAACAAGAAAAACTAACGACTAACACATTATATATAATATAAAAGGACATGAAAAGAATCATAGCCATTGCAGCCTTTGCCGCTACCGCATTAGGACTGTCAGCACAACAGAACGTAACTTACCGCACCGCTTGCCATCCTGAGGATGTGAAGCATTATGACACCAAGACCCTCCGCGACCGTTTCGTGATGGAGAAGGTAATGGTGGCAGACGAGATAAACCTCACCTACTCACAGTATGACCGCTTCATCTTCGGTGGTGCCATGCCTGTCAGCAAGGATCTGAAGCTGGAGAACTTCACTGGTCTCGGCCTCTCTGTAGACAAGACCATCAAGGAGCCTTACTTCCTCTACAACCGCGAGATGGGCATCATCAACTGCGGCCAGGGCACAGGCTCTGTAATCGTTGACGGCAAGGAATACGTTCTCGGACCAAAGGAAGCTCTCTACATCGGTCGTGGACATCTCGACAAGGACAAAGACGTAAACAAGGAGGTTGTCTTCCGTTCTAAGGATGCCAGCAACCCGGCAAAGTTCTACATCAACTCTGCCACCGCCCACAAGCACTACAAGACCCAGTGGGTTACGCTTGACGGCCGCAAGGGATCTCTCAAGGCTGCCATCTGGGGACCAGTAGGTTCAAAGGAAGAGGCTAACGGCAGAACAATCTACAAGCTCATAGTTCGCGATGCCCTACAGGAGGGACCATGCCAGCTGCAGATGGGACTGACACAGCTGGAGCCAGGTGCAGTATGGAACACAATGCCTCCTCACACACACGGACGACGCATTGAGGCTTACTATTACTTCAATCTCCCAGAAGGTCAGACTATCTCCCACGTAATGGGCGAGCCACAGGAGACACGCAACGTATGGCTGCATAACGAGCAGGCTATCATGTCACCAGAATGGTCTATCCACGCTGCATGCGGCACATATTACTACACCTTCATCTGGGGCATGGCAGGCGAGAACCTCGAATATAACGACAAGGACGTAATACCTGTAATAGATATCAAGTAAGTTATTTAGTGGTTTAGTGGTTTAGTGGTTTGGTGGTTTAGTTATATGGTTATATAGAAAAACAGACGATTAGTAATCGTAAAAATAATATGACCATATTCACCTCTCAACCACCCAACCCAACAACTAAACAACTAAATAACCAAACAACTAAACAACCAGTGAAGACATCAGAATTTATGCGCAAGCTTGCGTGCAAATCTTTATGGCTCAACCTTCTTGCAATGGCAGCTGTCATTGTCATACTGGTATTAGGCACCAGCGTGGCAATGAACCTCTACACGCACCATGGCGAGACCATCATCGTACCAGATGTAAAGAAGCATTCCTACGAAGCTTCTATCAAGGTGCTGGAAGACTTGGGACTGGAGGTTGTAGTCAACGACACTGGCTATGTCAAGAACCTTCCACCAGGAACCATCCTTGACCAACTGCCTGCACCAGGCACTCAGGTGAAAAGCGGAAGAATCATCTACCTCACCGTTAATGCCAGCGACTCCCCTAACCTCGTATTGCCAGACATCATTGACAACTGCTCCTTGCGTGAGGCTATGGCGCGTCTCAATGCCCTCGGTTTCAAGCTCGGCCCTGTGCAGTTCGTAGCAGGCGAGAAAGACTGGGTGTACGGTATAGTGGTTAATGGCAAGAACGTATCGGCTGGTGACAGAATATCCATTGAGAGCAAGCTCATAATTCAGGCGGGCAACGGACAGCGAGACAGTGCAGATTCCGTCCTTATGATGGATTCAAACGATGGTTACGAACCAGCTGACGATGTCTATGACGAAGGAAGCTCCACCGATGCCGCAGAATCTGCCGACAACGGTGATGACTTTGAGGTCATTGAATAATGGTAGTGGCCACATAACCATATACAAATATCCATGAAAGAAGAATACGACATAGATAATATCAACGAGCTGGAACTTGATGCGGAGACCACCGCAGCTGAGGGAGACACTCTCTATGAGCACTTCCGTTGCGAGGTAGACCCCGGTCAGGTTCCTGTCCGTATAGACAAATACCTCTTTGAGAGAATGCAGCACTCTTCGCGCAACCGCATTCAAGCGGCTGCCGAGGCAGGGTACATACACGTCAACGACAAGCCCGTCAAGTCAAACTATAAGGTTCGGCCTGGCGATGTCATAACCCTCATGCTGCACCAGCCCAAGCATGATACCACAATATACCCGGAAGACATTCCGCTCGACATAGTATATGAAGACGATGTACTGATGGTCATCAACAAGCCCGCAGGCATGGTGGTACATCCAGGAGCTGGAAACTTCAACGGCACTCTCATCAATGCCGTGGCATGGCACATGAAGGATGTGCCGTCCTTCGACCCCAACTCACCAGAAGTGGGACTGGTGCACCGCATAGACAAGGACACCAGCGGACTGCTCGTGGTAGCAAAGACGCCCGATGCGAAATCCGACCTCGGCAAGCAGTTCTTTCATCACAACACCCACCGCTCCTACAACTGCCTCGTATGGGGACACTTCACTGAAGACTCTGGACGCATAGAGGGCAACATCACCCGCGACCCTAAAGCCCGTCTGCGCATGACAGTAGCCCTGCCAGACT
>SAMEA104315434__coassemble_552_pt1 | contig 19535 bp, 17 predicted proteins | sample SAMEA104315434__metabat2_high_PE_014 | metagenome-assembled genome bin SAMEA104315434 (sample SAMEA104315434) | gut metagenome | biome: Monkey gut; feature: monkey-associated habitat; material: faeces | place: China | collected 2013
GGGTCGCGGGTCCGAGTCCCGTTTTCCGCTCCATTTCTAAAAATAAGATAAGGGCTGGTGATGAAATGAAAACCAGTAAACGAATTGAGATTTGGGAAAATAGAAAGTTTGTTCTATCTCCTGAATCTTTCTTGTTTTTAAGTGGAATGCCAGGGTGGGCACTCCATGACGTATAAACGTAATTGTAATATCTACAAAAACATGAATTATTATATCAGATATTTTGATAACGAGGCTTTCGTGAAGACGGTCGATGAGGCTATATATTTCCTTGACTCTATTCCGGATATCACGGTGACGCCGGCTATGGTGAAAGATTTGAGGGAATACGTGGCAAGTGACGTGTTGTTCCCCAAAAGATATAAGGTACGCCCACGTGTGTACTTTATCATGATCAAGACAGAGGCGGCTTCCATGCAGGACTTCAAGGACAAGAAGGCACTGAGAACAACCAACAGCTCTGATGTGAAGGCGAAGGAGCAGATGTATCTCAACGAAGAGAGACCAGGATGGTATGAGGGGACAATAGAGTTCAAGAGGGTGGTGGTGAACCACCTTGGCAAGTGCGAATATCGTGATACCACGTTTACGGCACGCTGCAAGGCACTCTCTGCCATGGACTGCTACAGACGCATTACCGAGCATCTGTCGCACAGGGTGGACAGTCGCTCGCAGTTCCCTTCATGCAAGGGGAAGAACTTCATGTATAGATATTTAGGAAAATGCAAATAAACAAGGAGTAGGGAAATGAACAAGGTTATGCTGATAGGCAATGTCGGTATGGATCCGGAGGTGAGGTATTATGACGCAGACCAGTCTGTCGCAACGCTGAGGCTTGCTACAAACGAGAGGGGCGGCGTGCTTCCTAACGGCACGCGCATACCAGACAGGACGGACTGGCATAATCTCGTGTTCTACCGCAAGCTTGCCAAGGTGGTGGAGCACTATGTCCGCAAGGGTGACAAACTGTATGTGGAGGGCAGACTTCAATACAGGCGTTATGATGACAAAAGGGGCATAGAGCGCACTGCGGTGGAGATAATAGTAGACAGTATGGAGATGTTGTCGGTGCGAAGTGCTAACACTGCAGCTTCGCCTCAGCAGCCTCAGACGGATGGTACTGCAACACCGCAGGTGTAGCAGTGCCTTCTTTATGTTTTACGGGGGGTGGCTTAAGAACCACTCTATAACAACAAGAAGTAAATTTTGGACTTATCAGGATTTAGTGCATTATTCGACCAGGTGCATATAATATCGCCGTCATTATCCGTGATGGTATGTCTTGCGCTTGCTGCGCTTCTGTTAGTAGCATCTGGTTTTGCCAGTGGCTCGGAGATAGCTTTTTTCAGTCTTACGCCCAGTGATGTGGCGGAACTGGATGAAGAGAGGGATTGTGACAGGAAAATTATCAAGTTGCGTGAGGAGTCAGAGCGCACGTTGGCAACGATTCTTATAACAAACAACTTTGTCAATGTGACGATAATCATGCTCCTCAACTATGTTATAGCATCGGTCATAGATTTCGGTCAGGCATATTGGTTGCAGTTTCTGTGTATCACAGTATTGCGTACATTCCTTTTGTTGTTGTTCGGTGAGATTATTCCGAAGGTGTATTCACGCATCTCTCCACTGAAGTTCTGCAGAAGAGTGGTCAATGCCATCATGTTCGCCCGCCAGCTCTTCTGGCCTATAGAGACGCTGCTGTTAGAGTCTGGATTGATAGCCGAGAAGATAGTGCAGCGCAAGAATCATGTGATCAGTGTGGACGAGCTGGGACATGCCCTGGAGATTACTGACAAGGAGGAAATCAAGGATGAGAAGGATATGTTGCAGGGCATAATCCGTTTCAGTGACGAGATGGTGAGAGAGATAATGACCAGCCGTCAGGATATAGTGGATATAGATATACGCACCTCTTTCGCTGATGTGCTGAAGTGTGTGGTTGACAATAACTACAGTCGCATACCTGTGTATCAAGATAGCGTGGACAATATTCGTGGCGTGCTGTATATCAAGGACTTGCTGCCGCATATCGGTAAACCTGCAAACTTCCGCTGGCAGAGCTTGATACGTCCTGCCTACTTCGTGCCTGAGACAAAGAAGATTGACGACCTGCTGCATGAGTTCCAGGTCAACAAGGTTCACATCGCAATTGTGGTGGATGAGTTTGGCGGTACGAGTGGCATTATCACCCTTGAGGATATCCTTGAGGAGATAGTAGGCGAGATAAATGACGAGTATGACGAGGAGGATATGCAGTATGTAAAGTTGTATTACAACTCATATGTCTTTGAAGGAAAGACGAAACTGGTGGATTTCTCGCGCCTGTTAGGACTTGACGACGACTTCTTCGACGAGGATATAGACGCTGACACCATAGCGGGACTGATGCTTGAACTGAAGGGAGACTTCCCGAGTGTTCATGAGAAGTTCAAGTACAAGAACGTGACCTTTGAGGTGCTGAAGAAAGAACAGCGCCGTATATCTCGTGTGAAGGTAGTAGTGGATGACAATCAGGAGCAGAAGGAAGCGTAAGGGCAGTTCTTGCATGAATTGTCATCGGTGGAAGGGCTGAAAGGAATTTCCTTATCAAGAATGTTGGTAATGAGTCCTTTCAGCCTTTCGTCGTATTCGTCGGTATAGCTCCTTACGTCCATTATAGGTTCCTTGGCAATTTTCAGAATAGGCTGGTAGTCATCACGTGTGGCATGCTGCATATAGAGGAGGTGGGGAGATACAGGGTCTGCGTACCTCTTGCTGACGAGTGAGGAGTACAACATGGCCTGCAGGAAGTAGTCGGAATGTTTACCTATGTTTTCCGGGTCGAAGATTGCTTCTATGCTTTTTATATCCAGAGAGAAATTGTCTGTCTTGGACAGCTTTCCTGTCTTGTAGTCTATTACGCGTATACGTCTTGTTCCGTCAGTGTCAACGTAGGTATCAAGGCGGTCTATGGTTCCACCGATGTTGATGTCATGCTGCTCGCCATTGACGTTTATACGTATGGTGTCAGAAATCTTCCCCTCTGTGTCAAGGATGGTGAAGGGGGCATGCTTCTTGTCGTATGTCAGTGTGTTCCTCAGGAATTTCAGTACCATCTGTCTGTTAATCATCATCAATCCGTTAAGGCGTGGGGTAGGGTGGCTGCTGTCCTTAATCTGGAATAGTTCGCTGCGGAACGCCTTGTCTATCAAGCGCAAAAGGGTGATGCCGCCCTTTTCTTTTAACAGTCCGTCAATGTATTCCGCCGTTACGGTGCGCCCCTTGAATGGTGAGTACAGCAGTTCGGCAGACTTATGGAATATTATACCGAACATTCTCGCATCCATGGTTTCCTCATCGCTTTCGTCATTGTCCTTGATGCCGGCTATGTACCGGTAGTAGAAGCGCAGCTGGCAGCGTAGGTATTTGCCGAGTGCAGATGGAGAGATGATGTTCTGTGACTGCAGGGTTTGTATCATGCTGTCGGTCTTCTCTTTTGGCTGAGGAGCGAACGTGATACTCTCCTGTTTTCCCGTGAGAGTCTTGCGTGTGATGTTCAGACTGCTTTCAGCTGCCAGTTGCAGCATGAAGCGTGAAATTTCGTGGGCCTGGCCATCGGTGTTAGAACTGTTATACAGAATATGCGCATCGTTAGTGCGTTGCAGCAGACGATGGAAATAATATGCATAGATGGCGACTTTGTTGTCAGTAGTTGTCAGTCCGTAGCCTTGGCGGATGGAGTGTGGTATGAAAGACGTGTCGTTAATCTTTGCAGGCAGTTTGCCTTCGTTGCATGAAAGCAGCAGAAGGTGGTCGAAGTCAAGGTTTCGAGTCTCCAGTACGCCCATAATCTGTATTCCCTCTATCGGTTCGCCATGGAAAGGAATAGTGGTGGTACGCACTATCTGCTGTACGAGATTGATATATAAGGAAACGGTCCATTCGGATGGATTGAGGTTGTGCAGTCTGTTAAGGACGGAGTACATGCGGTATATAGCCTCTCGTAGGAAATCGTCCTTGGCAGGAATCTGGTTTGCAATAGTCTTAATAGCCCATAGCATACGGCTGTTCAGCTCTACGCAATCATTAAGATTATGCAGTGGTGTGAACAGCTGTTTGAGGTTATCGTCAATGGCAAGGTCGGCAAGGGTAGGGTAATATACCACTTCGCTGTTGAGTTGTTCGTGCAGTTCTGATGACTTATCAGAAATGTATTTTGCGAGCGGATGGCGCAATATGGCATTTACGGCGCGCAATGTGTATGATTTCTTCTGTAGCAGAACGGACAGCAGACGCACAAAGGAGGCAATGGAAGCCTTCTCCAATGGGTAGCCGGTGGTGATGTTGACGCTGCGCACAGACTGTGGTAGACAGTGCAGCACGGTCTCAAGAAGACTCTCGTCGGCAAGCACTATGGCAGTGCGTCTGCCGGCTTTGATACGCTCTGGTGTAAGCCATTGCGCAATGTAGCGAGCCTGCAGGTCTTCTGTGGGTGAAGAGATGAATGCCACTTCCGCCTGTTTGCCAAAGTTATGATATGCACAGTTGTCTGGAGTCAGTTCGTTAGGGAAGTACTTTAAGTATTGTGATATGTACTTGCCTGCCTCATGGCCCCTCATGTAATAGTCATCATAGTCCCAGTAGAACTTTGCCATGCCTTGCTCTTGGAAGAAACTGAACATCTCCATCTCTACCTTATGAAGAAGATTGAAGCCAATGAAGACGTATGTGCGCTGCTCTTTTCTGGCAGGTTCTTCCTGAGTATCATGCAGATGCTCTATGACGTCACGGTATAACATACCCTCGTATGCAATGCCTTGTTCTTGAAGATGCTGTCGGAAGTCGGTGTATATGTCGTTAAAGCGGTTCCACAGTTTTAGGAATCGCATCTTCAGTTCAGTGTTATGGTCCTTGGAGAAATTGCAGAAGAACTGCTGTAACACCTGCTGCTGGTGTTCGGTAAGGTACTCCACTCCGTCCAGTTCGTGGATGTCTCCGAGCAGAGCGAAAACCTTTGCGGCATCAGCCATGTGCTTGTCAATGTCGTCGAAGTCATTGAGAAGTATTTCGCCCCAACCGTAGAAGCGGTCAAGGGACTCGTCGGTGCCCGTAATCTTCTTGTAAGACTGATACAGGTCACATATCAGTTTGATGCGGTCGCCTGTTTCAAGGGCAGTGTGTCGCCTGAAGAGTTCGCTGATAGTGGTGTATTGCGGGCTCCACATAGGTTTGTCTGTGATGTCGGCTAGTGCCTTGTTGAAGAACAGAGAAGCGCGCTTGTTAGGGAAGACGATTGTCACCCTTGAGAGGTCTCCGTTGTTCTTCGTATATAAATCCTGTGCTACTATTTCGAGAAAAGTCTTCATGAGTTGTCTTGTTGTTGATGATGCTCTGTAAGTGGAATATCTGTCATGAATGGAGTCGTGGTTCTAAACTGCCACTATGGATGATGAGGAGACATACCAGAGATACCCTTTGATGTTTTTCATTCCCATCTGCTCCAGTAGTGACATGTACTCTTTTACTTGGCGTTTATGGCTTTCATTCTTCTTGCCGAATTTGAAGTCGATGACGATGGTCTCGTCATTATTGCGTATTACCCTGTCAGGGCGATGCTCGCTGCCGTCAGGGGAGATGATGCAACACTCGTTGTATACCTCCCATTTGTCAGAGAACCAGTCGCTTATTGTTGGATCGCTAAGCTTCTTCTTTAACGACTGAAGGAGTACCTCACGAGTTATTCCGTCACCATACAGCGTGCCGTCAAACTCCATGCGCTGCAGGGCAGGTTCAATGTCGGCTGTGGTGCGTATGGAAGCGAATAGCTGGTGTAATACCGTTCCCATCCTTATCATGCGCTGGCGATCGCTCTCCTCCATCTCATCCTGGGCGAAACGACGACTCTCGCTGCTCTGAAGGAACTCTGCGTTGTTAGGGAACGAGCACATGGATGTCTCGCATACCTGAATGTTCGGAGTGAAGACGTTACGTGATGCCTCTGTTTTCCCCTCTTTCTTTCTGGTGTTCAGTTTGCCGTATGTCAGTGACAGGACCTCCTCTTTATTATCTATGCCGTCGATATGAAGAGGTATGCCATTGATATTATCAGGTAATTGCGAGATGGTGGCGCAGATGTCCGTGGAGCGGTTTGTAGGCTTGTCACTGCGTTCCCCGAACATGAAGAGCGAGCTTCCTGCACGGGTCATTGCGACATACAGCAGGTTCAGATCGTCAACGACATTCTGTATGTATTCATCATAGCCGTAGTCACGGTATAGTGTGTTTGCCAGTCCGTTGGCATCGGTATATTCTATAGGCACGACAGGTAGCTCCGAGAACGGCTCCTGCTTCGGTTCTACCCAGAGGGTGGATGGATGGTACAGGTCGTTGTTAGTCCAGTTGCAGTAGGGGAGAATGACATGTTTGAACTCCAGCCCTTTGCTCTTGTGTATGGTAAGAATCCTGACACCGTCGCTTTCCGTTGACTGTATGGTCTTGGAGGAAAGAGATACATCCCATGCATTGATGAAATCCTCCAGTACTGGTGCCATGTCGTTAGTGAAATCATGCAGTTGGTCAAAGAAGAAAGTAATGTAGGCAGCTTCTTGTGAATGTGTATTGATAGAGAAAATGCGTATTATATTCTCTGCCATGTCATGCAGGCTCATTGCCAACAGCTCCTGTTTCTTTGCGACGAACTCCTCTGGTAGCAGTGTGCAGAGGTCTTGGTGTCGGGCCATGGCTTCGGCAAGAGTGCTGTCATCTCGCAGTATCACCTTGTAGTAGTCGGTAATGAGTGATGCTAATGCGATGTCCTCTTGCGGATGTGCCATAACAATCATGGCGTTGACTATGATGCGTACGGCAGCGGAGGCTTGGAGAGTGAAAGCCTCTGCTGATATAATCTTTATGTTGCCGTCTGATTCCTGTTCTATAAATTGCGCCAGGGCGTTTATCTCCCGGCCTCTCCTCGTAAGGATGGCGATGTCCTTCTGCTGTGCTCCGTGTTCCATAAGGTCGATGATGGTCTGCAGGGTGCGCCTCTTCATCTCGTTGTCCAGAGCATCTTTCGGCAGCATCTCTATGTGTACAAGGCCTGTCGCCTCGCGCCCGTCAGGTATCATCTGCTCTACATCAGCGTATGCCTTCTCTACGCTCAGAGCCTTTTCTTCAGAATATTCCTTTATGTTGTCTACCTCAATTGCAGCGATAGTCTTGAAGAATGTATTGTTGAAATGTATGATATTGGCATCAGAGCGCCAGTTAGTGTTGATAGGAGGAAACTCAAGCTCTTCAGCAGAAAACTCCTTGTCAATGTCGTTCAGCAGTCGCCAGTCACCGCTACGGAAACGGTAAATGCTCTGCTTTACGTCGCCAACGATAAGATTGCTGAATCCCTGGCTCATGCACTCGTGCAACAGAGGCTTGAAGTTAGCCCACTGAATGGTGCTGGTATCCTGGAACTCGTCAATCATCACGTGTTCCAGACGTGAACCTATTTTCTCGAAAATAAACGACGTGTCGCCCTCTTCCGTAATCTCGTGCAGCAGGCTTTGCGTGTCATCAAGCATGAATCGCTGTGCGGCGTCATTCAGAGAATGAGCCGTTTCCTCGATTTTTCTCAGCAGTCTTACCTCGTTGATATGGTCCAGCGTCTTGATGGCCGTGTAGTGCAGGCATACATCAGAGGAACGCGTTTCTTCGATTCTGTTTACAAGAGGCATCAGATATGTCTCCACAAGTTCCCTGACAGTAGCCTCTTCAGGTATTTTCTTTTTTACCCATGGCTTGGAATCGTTCATGCCGTCTATAAGCTTTTTCTTGAGAAGCTGGTCGTCTTTCAACTCTCCTTTCGCCAGCTTGTAGAAATAGTTGACTGGACCTCGGCTGCCAGAACTGAACGAGTTGATGGAGAGTCCTGCCTCTTCTATTTTATTTACTGCGGAAAGTCCATAGTCTCTGTATTTCTTTTCCGTATTTTTTTTAATGGCATACAGCTTCTTCTTGTAGTCATCAAAGAACGAGGGGTTGGCGAATGCCTCGTTCATCTTCTCGCGGTTCTTCTTGTATATCTCTTTGAAGATGTTTTTCCCGAAATCCTTTATCGGTCCGATGACGTTCCATGACTTGTCTTCTGAAAGCCTTTCCTCCACATATCCCATCACGATGCCCATCAGTGCCTTGTCTTCTGATATAGAGTCGATAATCTCGTCTACCGCCATTCCTACTACCTCGGCAGTGTTAAGCTCTACCTTTAGGTTGGCGTTTAGCTGCAGTTCTTTTGCCAGATTGCGTAGCACAGCCTGGAAGAAAGTGTCAATAGTCTGCACGCGGAAGAAGTGGTAGTTGTGCAGGAGCAAGTGCAGCGCCGTCTCCGCACGTTGCGATATGGCCTCCTCGCTCATATGCAGACAGCAGGAAATCTCGTTGAGGTAAGCCCTGGAGTCTGGCAACTTTTTCCATAAGCCATACAACTGCGAGAGGATACGCATCTTCATCTCTTCTGTAGCCTTGTTAGTAAAGGTAACAGCCAGGATGCCCTCGTATGCTTTCGGATTCTGTATAAGCAGTTTTATGTACTCAACGGCAAGTCTGAAGGTCTTTCCGCTGCCAGCACTCGCTTTGTAGACTGTAAGTGTTTTGTGTGACTGTAGGTTAGCTGTCATGGCAATTATTAAATTTCTTAAAATATGGGCAAAGGTACTATTTTTATTTGGTTATGCCATAGTTTTTTGCTACTTTTGCATAAAATTTACACTAAAAATGCTGAGATTTATATCTATAGGCAGTGGAAGTAGCGGCAACTGTTATTACCTCCAAACTGCTAATGACGCATTGCTGATAGATGCCGGGGTGGGGATACGCACCATAAAGAAGCATCTTCACAATTACGGCCTGCGGTTGGACAGCGTCAAAAGAATACTGATAACTCATGATCATGCGGACCACGTAAAGTCAGTCGGCGTGATAAGTGCTGAGTATGATATTCCCGTATATGCCATCCCTGAGGTGCATGGCGGCATATTCCGCAACTATTGTGTGCCAAAGAAAATACCGGCAGACAATGTTAAGTCCCTAATGAGAGGAGAGGAGGTCGTCCTCGGAGATTTTCGGGTCACTCCTTTTGCTGTGCCGCATGATAGTTCAGGTAATGTAGGCTACCGCATCGTTGTTGATGATGTGGTGTTCTGCTTGATGACAGACGTAGGACATGTTACTGAAGAGATGCAGCAGTATATAGCTGAGGCAAATTACCTCGTGATAGAAGCAAACTATGACGTGGAGATGCTAAAGGGCGGGCCTTACCCGCAACACTTGAAAGTGCGTATTGACGGTCCTACAGGACATCTCTCAAACGTGGCATGTGGTGAGGCTATCGCCAATTATGCTACCAGTGGACTGAAGCATGTATGGCTGTGTCACCTTAGTGAAGAGAATAACCATCCCGTACTTGCGTTGAAGACTGTGGAGCAGACATTGCGAAAATATGGTATAATAGCAGGCAAGGACTTCCTCGTAGAGGACTTGAAACGCAAGTCTCCATCGGAATTGTTCGATTTGGTGTAGCACGTTTATGAATAGAAGAAAAGGCTCGTGTATGAAATGCAGAAACTGCAGTATTCTGTCTCAACGGGGCTTTTGAAATAGAAAAAACTTGAAACAGAAAGACAGAAAGATGAAAAAGTTATTGTTAGCATTCGTGGCACTGATGAGTATCAGTCTCACTGTTGTAGCAGAGCCAAAGATAAAGTTTGACAAAACTACACATAACTTCGGAAAGTTCAAAAAAACCGCAGGTGCGCAGAATTGCGTCTTTACATTCACCAATACGGGTGATGAGGATCTTATAATCCATCGCGCGGTAGCATCATGCGGCTGTACGGTGCCCAAATTTACTAAGGCACCTGTGAAGCCGGGCGAGAAGGGGACGATAAGTGTGGAGTATAATGCTTCACGCATACAGCTCGGTGGTCACTTCAAGAAATCCATTACGGTAAATACTAACGGCAAGCCGGAAATGATCCGTCTCTTCGTTGAAGGCGACATGGAGGCTGACGATGAGTAAATATAAGGGTGGTGAGTACTACCTGTAAAAAAGGTTATATTATGAAACATTCCTTTATAGCAGCGTTCGTTGCCATGATTGCCTGTATGGTAGTAGGCTGCGAAAATAAGAAAGGCACACAGCAGAATGATGTACAAGACTCTTTGGAGGTCTCTGTTCAGGATACAGCCATCTACGGCACTGTAGGTGAGGGGACTACTATGCATGTGCTTGAACTGATAACAGACGATGGTAAGACAAGGTCTTTCGCCATCAGTCAGGACAGTCTGTCGGATGTGCAGGGAGGTATCTTTTCGGGTGACAAGGTCACGATAACCGTTCGCCCAGCAACCGATTCTGATCCAGAGATTGTGAAGCTCCTTAACCTTACCTCACTGTTGGGCAAGTGGACATCGCTTGACAGAAATTTTGAGATAAAGGAAGATGGCATCGTTACGAGTGCTGTGAAAGCCGAGTCGCATCCGTACACACAGTGGTCTGTGTCAAACGGTAATCTCATTCTCAATGCGGACACCTTCAATGTCCTGCTACTCGGACCGGACAGCATGTCAATAGAGAACAAGGAGGGTATCTTTGTCTATAAGAGACAGAAGTGATACTAAAAAAAGTACGGGGAAATAAGAATCCCCTTGTAAAGACTACTACTTGTGTCGCAAGTCTTTACAAGGGGATTTCTGTATAGGACAGGCCTCCCGTATATGGGGTGGTTCGTGCCCTGTTAAACGAGTTTTACTTTAGTTATGTCCTGCTCCTTGTCGCAGTAGTGGCAGCGTACGGTGCCAGTCTCCTTGTTTACCACACGGAAGATTGTTGGCATTGGTTCGTTGTTGGTAATGCACTTAGGGTTGTTGCAGCGTATGATACCTTTCAGAACGTCAGGTGTCTCTACAGTCTTCTTTTCTGTCACCTGATAGTCCTTTATGATGTTCAGTACTACCTTCGGGGCGACGACAGACAGTCTTGAGATCTCCTCGTCGGTGAAGAACTTGTCCGTAACCTTTATGATGCCCTTCTTGCCCAGTTTCTTTGATGGGTAATTGCTGCCGATGGTCACAGGCTCTCTTAGCTTGTCCAGCTCGAGAAGAGAAACTACCTGATATGTCTTTTCTGCTGGTATATGGTCAATCACGGTGCCATTCTCAATGGCAGCCACGAGTCTTTCTTTCTTGCTCATAATTGCTTGGTTTTGTCTGACCATTTCTCTCCAAGCCACAGTAAGCGGTCTTGCTTCTTTCTTCATACCTGGCGAAATGGTTCGTCTGTTTTGAATACGCCCTTAAATAATGGTCTTGTCATTCTGTATCTCTTCGAGAGAAATGCCGAGACAGTGGCAGAATATCGCTTCGCGTGCGAAGAGACCGTTCTTCGCCTGCTGTATGTAGTATGCGTGTGGATCGTCATCTACATCGTATGCTATCTCGTTCACACGTGGTAGTGGGTGCAGAATCTTCATGTTGTCCTTGCTGAGAGTCAACATCTTTCTGTTGAGGATATATACGTTCTTCACGCGCTCATACTCCATGAGGTCAGAGAAACGCTCCTTCTGTACGCGAGTCATATAAATGATGTCTGCGTCTGAAATTGTTTGCTCGTTGAACTCTGTGTGCTCCACGTACTTTATACCGTGCTCACGACAATAAATCTTGTACTCTTGTGGCATTGCAAGCTCTTGCGGTGCAACGAAGTGGAATGTAGGATTGAAATGACGCATGGCGGTAATCAGAGAGTGAACCGTGCGTCCGTACTTCAGGTCACCGACGAGGTATATGTTCAGGTTCTCAAGAGTACCCTGTGTTTTGTAGATGGAATACAAATCAAGCAGACACTGTGAAGGATGCTCATGGGCACCATCGCCAGCATTGATGATAGGGATAGGAGCTACTTCTGAAGCATATATTGCGGCTCCTTCAATGTGATGTCTCATTGCGATGACATCGGCATAGTTGGAGACCATGAGAATAGTGTCTTTCAACGTTTCACCCTTGGTGGCACTTGTGACCTTTGCATCAGAGAATCCGATGACACGTGCACCGAGCCTGTTTGCTGCGGTCTCAAACGACAGACGTGTTCTTGTGCTTGGTTCAAAGAACAATGTAGCAACTACCTTTCCCTTGAGCAACTCGCGGTTAGGGTGTTTCTCAAACTCCTGTGCCATGCGTATGAGGTACAGTATTTCGTCCTTCGAAAGGTTGGCGATAGTAACGAAATTTTGTTTCTTCATAGATATTATGTTAGTGAAAAGATGTATTTGACTGCGAAGTTAAGCAATTTTTTTCAATAAGCATCTATTTTCTCAAAGAAAAATTGTATTTTTGCAGTCAAAAAGTTATTTGGTAATAATGAGAAAGAAATTTGTTTTATATCTTTGGGGGATAATAGCCGCATCAGTACTCTTCACTGTGGTGATGTTCACCGCCATCTGGAATGGATGGATAGGTTATATGCCAGATATAGAAGAGCTGCAGAACCCTATTGACAGATATGCCACGCAGGTGTATAGTGCTGATGGAAAGGTGCTAGGTACGTGGAATATGAACAAGGAGAACCGTATTCATGTAGGTTTTAGCAAGATGAGCCCGTATCTGGTACAGGCACTTGTGGCCACGGAGGATGTTCGGTTCTATAGCCATTCCGGCGTGGACTTCATAGCGTTGAGCCGTGCGCTCGTCAAGCGCGGACTGATGGGACAGACCAGTGCTGGTGGCGGCAGTACCATAACACAGCAGTTGGCAAAGCAGTTGTATTCCACTCAGGCGCACAGTACAATAGAACGACTGATGCAGAAGCCGATAGAGTGGGTGATAGCTGTAAAGCTCGAGCGTTACTTCACCAAGGAGGAGATAGTTACGATGTATCTCAACCAGTTCGATTTCCTTCATAATGCAGTTGGAATAAAGAATGCAGCCAATACCTACTTTGGCAAGGAACCGCATGACTTGAACCTTGAAGAGTCTGCAATGCTTATTGGACTTTGCAAGAACCCTTCTTATTTTAATCCTGTAAGACATGGTGAGCGCTGTTGGGAACGTCGTAACGTGGTGTTGCAGCAGATGGTGAAGGCTGGATATATTACTGAGGCGCAGTATGATGAGACATCAGCCAAACCTATAGAACTCAACTTTCATCGTGCGGATCATAAAGAGGGCATGGCTACATACCTCAGAGAGTTCCTGCGCAGGTATCTTATGGCGAACCAGCCTGTAAGAGAGACATATCCGGCATGGCAGCAGGTACAGTATGTCATAGATTCTATAGCATGGGAGCAGGATCCCCTCTATGGATGGTGCAACAAGAATCTGAAGAAGGATGGTACACCTTATAATATATATAGGGACGGTCTGAAGGTGTTTACTACCATTGACTCCAGGATGCAACAGTATGCAGAGGAGTCTGTCTATGGTCACGTGGCCAAGTTCCTGCAGCCAGCCTTTGACAAAGAGAACAGACGCAAATCCAATGCACCGTTCTCTGGTAAGCTGACACCTAAGGAGGTCCGACAGATTCTTAATAGATCCATTGTGCAGAGCGAACGCTACCGTTGCATGAAGGCGGCAGGATATAGTGAAGAGGAAATCATGCACTCATTCCGCGAGAAGACAGATATGACGATCTTCACATACCATGGAGAGGTGGACACCGTAATGACACCGCTTGATTCCATACGCCACTACAAGTCTTTCCTGCGTGCCGGCTTCTGTGCAATGGATGTGCAGACGGGGGCCGTCAAGGCATATGTTGGTGGTCTGGACTTTACGCATTTTCAGTATGACATGGTTATGGATGGCAGGCGCCAGGTAGGCTCCACCATAAAACCATTCCTATACGCCCTGGCTATGGAAAACGGTTTTTCTCCATGTGATCGAGCTCCTAACGTGCAACGAACATACATGGTGGCAGGGCAGCCGTGGACTCCTCGTAATGCTTCGCATTCGCACTATGGTGAGAACGTGACGCTGAAATGGGGCCTGGCACAGTCCAATAACTGGATTTCTGCTTACCTCATGTCCAAGCTTGACCCGATACAGTTCGTACAACTGCTGCATGAATTTGGCATAAACAATCCGAACATTCACCCGTCAATGTCCTTATGTCTCGGACCGTGCGACATCACTGTTGGCGAAATGGTTAGCGCATATACCGCCTTTGCCAACCATGGCATACGTTGTGCCCCAATGTTCGTTACGAAGATAGAGGACAGCAACGGACAGGTCATAGCACGATTCGAACCGCGTGTTAATGAAGTCATCTCCGAGGAGTCAGCGTTTAAGATGCTAGTACTTCTGCAGGGAGTAGTGAATGGCGGTACTGGTGGCAGACTGCGCTTTAAGTATAATATTGATGCACAGATGGGTGGCAAGACTGGTACTACCAACCGTAACTCTGATGCGTGGTTTATTGGCGTAACGCCAAAACTCGTTGCAGGAGTATGGGTAGGCGGTGAGGACCGCGACATACATTTCGACTCCATGGCTATGGGACAAGGCGCAACGATGGCACTGCCAGTCTATGCTTATTTCATGAAGAAAGTATATCGCAATAGTGCTCTGCCCTATAAATCAACCGATGTCTTCGACCTGCCAGAAGGCTTCGATGGGTGCGCACAGACGGTGGACCAAGACGATATGATGGATATAGAGGATGTATTTGAATAGTCGAAAGGGCGATTGGAAAATCGCCCTTTTTTGATAAAAATACGTTCAAAGTTTCGTGGGATGAAAAAAATGTCGTATATTTGCAGACAAATACCAACTTACTAATTAAATCTGATATTTAGAACGATGAAAAAGTTTAATGACGAGAACTTCCTGCTCGAAACCAAGACTGCGCAGGATTTGTACCACAATCATGCGGCAAAGATGCCGATTATAGACTATCACTGTCACCTTATACCGCAGATGGTGGCAGAGAATAAACGCTTTGACTCTATTGCTCAGATATGGCTCATGGGCGACCATTACAAGTGGCGTGCTATGCGTTCTAACGGCGTAGACGAGCGTTTCTGCACAGGCAAGGACACTACAGACTGGGAGAAGTTTGAGAAGTGGGCAGAGACAGTGCCTTATACATTCCGTAACCCTCTCTACCACTGGACACACCTTGAACTAAAGACGGCTTTCGGTATTGAGGAGACACTGAACCCAATAAATGCAAAGGCTATATACGACAAGTGTAACGAGCTTATAGCTACAGACCCTAAGTTTACTCCTCGCGGACTCATGGAGCACTACAATGTAGAGCTCGTCTGCACAACTGACGATCCTGTAGACAGTCTTGAGTATCATGACGTGGTGGCTGCAGATCCTACATGCAAGACACGCATGATTCCTGCATGGCGTCCTGACGCAGCAATGAACATTGAGGCAGCTACTTTCAAGGCATACGTAGAGAAGCTCTCAACTGTTTCAGGTGTTGCAATCTCCAAGTTCCGTGACATGATTGATGCGCTGCAGAAACGTCATGATTTCTTTGCAAGCAAGGGCTGCAAGCTTTCTGACCATGGCATTGAGGAGTTCTATGACGAGCCATACACAGAGGCTGAGATTGATGCTATCCTCGACAAGGCACTCACAGGTAAGGCTCTCAGCGTAGAGGAGCAGCGCAAGTACAAGCACGCATTCCTCAAGGAAATGGCTATTATGGACTATGAGGCAGGTTGGACACAGCAGTTCCACTATGGTGCTATTCGTAATAACAACACCCTCATGTTCAATAAGCTCGGTGCAGATACTGGTTTCGACTCTATTGGTGAGTTCACCACAGCCAAGGCTATGAGCCACTTCCTCGATGAACTGAACGTGGAGGGCAAACTGACAAAGACCATCCTCTACAACCTCAACCCATGTGCTAACGAGGTTATCGCCACAATGCTCGGCAACTTCCAGGACGGTTCTTGTCCAGGCAAGATACAGTGGGGCTCTGGCTGGTGGTTCCTCGATCAGAAGGACGGCATGGAGAAGCAGATGAACGCTCTCTCACTTCTTGGTCTTCTCTCTCGCTTCGTAGGCATGTTGACCGACTCACGTTCGTTCCTTTCATACCCACGTCATGAGTATTTCCGCCGTACGCTGTGCAACCTCATTGGTAAGGATATCGAGAATGGTCTCATCCCATTCGAGGGCTATGAGGAGCAGCGTGTTCGCCAGATGATAGAGGATATCTGCTATAACAACGCAAAGAACTACTTTAATTTCTAAATGAAGTCCTCCTGTCAAGGGGGGATTCTTAGAGAAAGAGTCATATGCAAGGGAGACTGTATTACATGTTTTTATGTAGTATGGTCTTCCCTCTTTGGTTCTATAGTCTTTGGGCAGACGAAGCAATATCGGCTTTCATGTCTCTGTATGATCGGTTTGTCGTCAGAGGTCTTTACTGAAAAATTCTTGTGTTCTAAAGTTATGGTAAAAAATGACTTCCACAGATTTTCTAGAAATACAATAACTAACATTCTTTTTCAAATTTGCGAACTTGCGATAGTCACTGTATATCTTGAATTCACCATTTCGGCATTCCTCCTCCGTATCAAGCGCATTTTCCTTTTTCTTTGTCTGTAGTGCTTGCTATATACTATATTGGATGAGATCTTTCTTGTGTGTAAAGGATGCTTGTTTGTGATATTTTAACATTTTGTCTTGCTCGTTACTACCTTTGCCTCGTTAGATAATAGTGCCTACACCCATTCTAATAACTAAGTTTTTTTTATGAAAGAAGCAGTACTTGTGACTGGTGGTGGTTTTATAGGAACAAACTTGTGTTTACGCTTGTTGAGTGAGGGCGAAAATGTCGTGTGCAACATTATCAAAGTTTTCCCGTAGAGATGAAATGGGTCAGAATACAAGAAAGAATGTTTAATGGATATGCCTATAAAAATGAGTACGGATGGCATGTTTTTTATAGTCAGTCTGGTGATTCAATTACTCAAGAGGAAATGCGCATATTCAAGAAACTTGATAGACAAGATGATTCTTTGCGCTTTTCTCGCAGGAAATGAAGTGTAATATGTTATCTGAAAGTGAAATGATGGAAGATACGAGGTGTTTGATTACAGAAAATACTTAGGATGCATTATAAAATTAGAAAAAACATAGAAGAAAATTTGGTGGTGTAAAAAAAACTTACTACCTTTGCATCGCATTTGAGAAAACATGCATTGAATGCTTTTTCTTATGATGATGCAAGCGGGGTGTAGCGCAGTTGGTAGCGTTCCTGGTTTGGGACCAGGCTGTCGCAGGTTCGAGTCCTGTCACCCCGACCAAAACGAAAGCTTCCTTTTTGAATGAGTAGCTTTTGAATAGTGACATGGAAAATCTTTGAAAAGATTATTCGTGAAGCTGGACATAGAGAGAAGAGAAAAAGCAGACGGGGTGTAGCGCAGTTGGTAGCGTTCCTGGTTTGGGACCAGGCTGTCGCAGGTTCGAGTCCTGTCACCCCGACAGAAAAGGAAGCATCGAGTTATCGGTGCTTCCTTTTGTTTTTTTGCAACTTTTTAAAACAAGAAAATACATAAAACTAAAAACGTATAGATTTATGAAATTAAACATCGCAGTGCTGGCCGGTGATGGCATCGGACCAGAAATCATGGAGCAGGGTGTGGCTGTAATGTCTGCTGTAGCAGAGAAGTTCGGTCATGAGGTGTCTTACAAGGAGGCTTTGTGCGGAGCACACGCTATTGATGAAGTAGGTGATCCTTTCCCTGAGGAGACATACCAGATATGTGAGAATGCAGATGCAGTTCTCTTCGCATCTGTTGGTGACCCTAAGTTTGACAACAATCCATCAGCGAAGGTACGCCCAGAGCAGGGACTCCTCGCTATGCGCAAGAAGCTCGGTCTGTTCGCCAATATACGTCCTGTAACAACATTCGACTGCCTTGTGCATAAATCTCCATTGAAAGACGAGATTGTCAAAGGGGCTGACTTCATCTGCATCCGTGAGCTCACTGGCGGTATGTACTTCGGCAAGAAGCAGGAGCCCTCAATGAATGATGAGCTTGGTACAGAGGATGCTCTCGATACCAACTACTACTCTCGTCCAGAGGTAGAGCGCATTCTGAAGGTAGCATACCAGTATGCACGTCAGCGCCGCAAGCACCTCACCGTAGTAGACAAGGCCAACGTTCTCGCTTCATCACGTCTGTGGCGTAAGGTCGCTCAGGCGATGGCACCACAGTATCCAGACGTTACAACAGACTATATGTATGTTGACAATGCCGCTATGCGCATGATTCAGGAGCCTAAGTTCTTTGACGTAATGGTAACAGAGAATACCTTTGGTGATATTCTCACTGACGAGGGTTCATGTATTACTGGTTCTATGGGTCTGCTGCCATCAGCATCAACAGGTACATCTACTCCAGTCTTTGAGCCAATACATGGTTCATGGCCACAGGGTAAGGGTCTGAACATAGCTAACCCGTTGGCACAGATTCTTTCAGTGGCTATGCTTTATGAGTACTTCGACCTCAAAGAAGAGGGAGCACTCATTCGCAAGGCTGTTGACGCTTCTCTCGACCAGAATGTCCGCACACCAGAGATTCAGGTAGAAGGCGGAGCAAAGTATGGCACTAAGGAGGTTGGCGCATGGATTGTCAATTTCATTAAGAACGCTTAATAGCTTCATGCTTTATTTACAATTGCCTGATTGTAATATCCATTTATTAGGATAGATGAAAAGGTATATCATATCACTCACGCTACTCTTGTGCGTTGGTACCGTAGGTGCTCAGACGCAGCAGGAGTGGCGTGATTCTGTTTCTGTACTGTCCCAAATGATAGAGCGCAATCCTCGCGATCTTACGCTGAGGCTAAGGAAGGCTGCATGTAATATAGAATTAGGGCAGTGGCAGTATGCGTTGGATGAGTATACGTATGTTCTTGAAACCGAGCCGAAAAACATGACAGCTTTATACTATCGTGGTTATGCGAATCATCATTTGGGTAGACTGTCCTTTGCCCGTAAGGATTATGAAGTTTTGTTGGCAGTAGCCCCCCTTAACTCACATGCGTTGATGGGATTGATAATGGTTAATTTAGAGGATAAGAGGTTTACACAGGCCTTTGATGATGCTAACCGTCTTGTGGAACAGTTACCAGAAACTGCAGAGACGTATGCTGTAAGAGCCGAGGTGGAGAAAGCAATGGGCATGATAGAGGCTGCCATTGAGGATATAGAGAAGGCTATAAGTATTGAGGATGCTGTAGTAAAGAAGAAATATCCCAATTCTGTAGATGATGACATAACGAGCTACCAGTTGACAGCCTTTGCGCTGTATATACAGAAACACCAGAAAGACAAGGCTAAGGCGGCACTTGATTATCTTGTTGAGAATGGGGTACCGAGGGCAGCTTTGGTAGACTATTACGCAATGTTGAACTTCAAGTGATGTGTTGATATGAGAAAACGGCATTTGTCTATAGCATTGCAAATGCCGTTTCCTTTGGTATGCTCGGCATGAGCATTGTCTAACGGGTGGAAGTCCCGAGTAAGCCCT
>SAMEA104315434__coassemble_554_pt1 | contig 19515 bp, 14 predicted proteins | sample SAMEA104315434__metabat2_high_PE_014 | metagenome-assembled genome bin SAMEA104315434 (sample SAMEA104315434) | gut metagenome | biome: Monkey gut; feature: monkey-associated habitat; material: faeces | place: China | collected 2013
AGTGGGCGTTGACGGATTCGAACCGCCGACCCTCTGCTTGTAAGGCAGATGCTCTGAACCAGCTGAGCTAAACGCCCTCGTGAAGAGTTGTTCACTTGGAGCAAGTAAGTGTTGTTTCTTAATTGCGAGTGCAAAGGTACGGCTTTTTTCTTGTTCCTCCAAATTTTTGCACAACTTTTTTCATATTTTCTTGCAAAAAGGCAGTTTTTGTACTTTAAACATGCAATATTAGCACGATTAACGATACTGCCCTGAAGCATTCAAAAGCAATTGCCTCATTTTTTTTTGCGATAACACATATTCTTCTTCCTATCCTCCACCTTATCTATAATAGGCATCACGTCCTCTGACTTGTAGTAGGTCTTGTGGCTAATCTGCGTGTAAGTGAAGGTTCCGTTGTCTCGTAGCGTCTGCACGGTTCGAGGACAGATGGCAAGCGGTTTCGCTCACGGTGATACGCTTGCAGCCATTACCGTTGCTTACGAGGAAAACATGCTGCCTATCTTTGCGCTCCTTTGCGCCTGGTCCGTATCGACGACCACCCGTAAAGGAATTTTTGACTATGATAGATGGTATTTGTCGATTTTAGTAATGGTAAAAAAATAACTTAGTTTGCTTTTTTCCTGTTTCTAATTTCATCACTCGATATGTCGGATGAACCCCCAAAAAGTGTTAGGCAAAAATATTAGTTAGCCAAAACAGGAAGAAATCATTCATTCTGAAGGACCTTCTCAATTGAACGGAAAGCCCGCCGTCCATTCTGCGGAGCTGCCCAAATCGCTGTCTTGCCACTCTGCTCGTTTTCCGGCACTTCCTCTTTCTTTTTGCTTTTTCGTTTCCCTCACGAAAAAATTGAAAATAGAGTTTATCACAGTATTTTTCTCCCACTCCTAAGGGGGCATGACGGCAAAGTTTCGCCATCTCTATGCTTTCGCACGGCGATTAATGCCCTTTCGCAAGACAATCAGTATGCTTTTGCGGCGCAAAAGAGCTCCTCTGACAACACACAGGAAGCCCCTTTCCGGGCATCACGCCCGCTCATTATATAACAACAAAAATATATCCCACTGGCAATCAACACGATATATTTCTGACGAGAATGAGCTGTAGCCGCCTGGACGATTTGATTTTTCAAATTCACGAATGTAGCATGGAGTTCGTTTTTCACAATGTAAGTAAAAAAGGGGAAATGCTTTCATTATGAAACTGCGACCACATAACTTAGCCCCCACTCGCCACCATACGTACCCCGCTGTCCTCGTGCGCTGCCGTTTCTACGACAGCATCCTTCCCTCCAAAACATACAACTAAACCACTAAACAACCAAACAACCAAACAACCAAACCACTAAATCATCTTCTCCATCCATATCATGTCAAACCACTCACCGAACTTATAGCCGCAGCGATGGAAGTGACCCACTTTCTTATAGCCCATGTGCTCATGAAACTTCGGGCTCTGATGGTTCAAATGATGGTTTTCCTCTGGTATCCACGTGATACTGGCATAGAGGTTGATGATGCCCATAGCCTTCAGCCGCTTCTCTATCTCCGTATATAGTGCCTTGCCTATACCGCCACGGCGCGCATCTTCACGAATGTATATCGACATCTCCACGCAGTGGTTGTATGCTGGGCGCGTGCGCAGGGTGCCAGCATAGCAATAGCCCAGTATATCGCCACTCTCATCTGTGGCAACGAGATAAGGAAATTTCTTCAAAGTATTACTGATACGCTGACGGAACTCCTCCTCCGTAGGCGGCTCCAACTCAAAGGTTATGCCGGTCTTTACAACATAAGGTGCATAGATGGCGAGCAATGCCGCTGCGTCATCTGGCGAAGCATTACGAATACTAATCATTGTCTCTCTGTGTGTTTGTGATTAAATGTACTGCTGCAAAGGTATACTTTTTATCCCATATAGCAAAGCAAAGACTTGTTTTTCACTCTCTTTCACACTGCATTTCACACTCTTTCATTCCGCGACACGCCCCTTTTCACTTTATGATAATTTTACATTTACGCACAAAAACTCATATCAATTCATTTCCTTTTATCCCGTTCCGTAATACCTTTTGTAAGTTTTTATGTAAACAAATCAAAAAAAAAAAAAAAAACGTATTTGCAACCTTTTCTTTTTGCAGACAACTTATTTTTACCTACATTTGTACCGCAAAAGAGAAAAAAGGAACATCTAATAACAAAAAAAATAGTATTATGAAACTAAAGAATTTAATGCTCGTAATGGCTGCTGCCGGTGCGCTGACAGCATGTTCAAGTTCTGACGATGTTGTTGCAGATGGCGGCAACAGTAACAACGGCAACAATGGCGGTCAGCCTGAAGCCCCTGCAACAGCCAACCTCACTGGTACGACTGTAAGCATGGGCGTGGAGGCTCTCGGCCTTAACAGCGCTACAATCAGCGAGACACGCGCCTTGGCTGTTGACTACACCAACGCCTTCATCTCTCCTAAGGCTACAAACGTTAAGTACCGTGTGCAGGTTGACCCGCGTATGGGATATAACATCCCTGTAGGCACATTCGTTGACATTAAGACTAATGGAGAAGTGTACACCGACACTCCTATCCACAAGGTGGGTGAAACAGGTGGCGGCACGGCAACAAACAAGTACATCGCTTCTGACAACGGAACTGGCGTAACACCTTTCCTCGTCAACAACGTGACCATCGATGATGTCAAAAAGGCAATAGAGGATGCCGGCTATGCCATCGACAATAGCAAGAAAAGTGCATCTTTCGGTATTGAGAGAATCTACAGTGCAGACGGCAAGCCTACTAACCAGTACAAGAGAGATGTTCTGTACCTCGTATGGTACCTCGCTGAGGAGAACAACGGAAAATGGACCGTTGAGGGTATCCTCACCGATCAGAAGACTGCTACTGCTGCTGACGAGATATGGAAGGACGAGAGAAAGAAGAGCAACAATAACTACAATGCCGCATGGGACGGTCTCGCAGACCTCACATTCAATGGTTCTTCTCTCGCTGACTTCCAGAGCAAGTACGAGAACAGTGACATCAAGCCTATCAAAAAGGCTCTGAGATACGACATCGCACAGCAGGAGCACAAGTCATGGGGCGAGATAAAGACTTCTCTCCACGTTCAGGAGGCAGACAAGGAAGTAAAAGTCACTATCCCTATAAAGGACTGCTACCAGATTGACGCTGTCGCTAACGGCAAAATCGATACCGCACAGCACGTGAAGATTTTCAACCAGACATTCTATTACGAGTCAGTTAACGGCCGTCAGGATGCCAAGCTGAACGTTAAGGTAGAGCGCACAGCTGACAACATCGTCATCACCGTAGCTGGCATACCTGAAGAAATCATCAAGTCTGCACAGAGAAAGTATAACGATGGCATAACCTTCGAGATACACACCTTCTACAAGAAGTATGCTGACGCTGTCTGCCCAGAGTATAATGCTAACAACACCGTGGTTCTCGACCAGACCGTATGGAACGCCATGGAGAATGGCACTAACGTTACATACGATGGCGATATCAACGAAGAGATAAGCAGAGTGATGTCTGCTTACTTCAGCTCTGACGAAGAGAAGAACAAGAAATAAAATCCCTATAAAACATACATAAAAACCCATAAGAACATTTTCATAACCTTGTAGATTTGTAATACCTGCAAAGGGAAAACACAAACGAATTTCAAAAACCAGTATCGCGATGTAAATCACGGTGCTGGTTTTTATCATTCTTATGTGTTCGCAAACAAAACAGCACACACATTTAACAAAAGTTAAACAGGTGAATTCACATAAAAATGTAACACATATTATTTTGCGGAAACCGAAGAATTTATTACCTTTGCGTTATAATATTTTGCAAAAATTTTATAAGGAGACACAATCACAATATAAAGTATTATTTAAACTAAGGGAAAGGAAAAGATTATGAAGCTCAAGACTTTACTCCTCGCTATGGCAACCGCAGCACTTGCGGCTTGCTCAAGCTCAGACGATGACGGTATCGTAGAGGCACCGTTCCGCAATCCTATACCAGAGACCGAGGTATATGCCGGTATCAAAAACGTGGGCGACCTGCAACAGGTAAATGCAGCCACGCGTGCAGACGCATCTATACTGCCTACCACAGCAAAGGTGGATGCTTACTTCTCCATCAGAATGGACAGCTACCTAAAGCAGAAAGACTCAAAGGGCACACTTATCAACCCTTCAAAGTACTACCCCGAAGCTGGAAGCAATGTGCCTATGCTGCCAGAGAACACCGGCAAGATTTACACCAACTGCCCTCTCTATCCGTTCAAAACAGACCTCAGCAAGAGCATGGAGTACTACATCTTCTCTACTGACGGCTCTGCTACAGCCAACGTCATTGCAGAGGCTCCTACCATGGAACAGGTATTGAGCGCAAAGGAGACTGAGGCAAAGGCTAACATCACCATCGACAATTCACTGCTTCCTGCTGACGTGGACCCAGCAAAGATTCACGTTATCTGGTATGTAGTGAAGAAGGAGACACGAGGCGACAAGGCATGGCACGTGGACGGTATCGTTACTGACCTCGACAACCTTCAGGCTGTGAGAGCACGTACACCAGGCATCACCTTCAGTGAAGAACAAGTACTGGAGGACCAGAAGTTCGATCCTAATGCTCAGGTAGACCTGCCGCTCGACAAGGAGGTAATCGTTGACGTGCACCAGCAGGAGCACAAGGACTGGGGCGAGATAAAGACATCAATACACATCAAGTCACCTAACGATGTGAAGGTTTTCCTGCCTATCGTAGACTCACTCATCGTAAACAACGCTGAGATAAGAAACGACATACGCATCCGCGACTTCGAGGCGCAGATTGACGCTGCTACGCTCAACGACAGCTACGCTGCAAAGCTGAAGGTCAACGTGGAACGCAACGAAACGGGCATTACCATCAACGTCACTGGTCTCACGCCTGTTCTGCTCAAGGCCATAGAAGAGAGATACGAAGACGGACTGACAGTGGAGGTACACACCTTCACCACCTTCAACGAGAAGGACATCAACACCGTATGGGGCATGATGCGAAAGGCTTACGTGAAGACTGACGCCAAGGTAAGCGGACAGATAACATCTGCTTACAACAAGATTGCTACGAACAACATGAAGTTCAACGAGCAGGGCGAGGCAGTATATGACGACGGCAACAACTAATCAGCCAAAACGGCAAGAGGAAAGAAAGGGAACAAACAATGAAACTGAAAAATTATATATTTCTGCTCGCAAGCGGCATACTTGCCGCCTGCTCAAGCTCTGACAATGAAGATACGATAATAGCTCCGCCTGTTATCAACAAAGCCATACCAGAGACTCAGTTGTTCGCTGGCATAGCGAACAGTGAGGAAGAGAACGGAGGACTCGTAAGCGTAAGCGCACAGACACGTGCGACAGATGCCGCCGCTACAAGCATTCTGCCAGAGGCGAAGACCGACAACGCCTACTTCACCACACGTATTGACTCTTACCTCAATCAGGTAAACTCCAACAATGGACGAATAGACGCTAACAACGACTACTACCCTCTGTCTGAGAGTTTAGGTTCTGGAAGAGTCGTGGCGCAGTTGCCAGAAAACACTGGTACTGTGTACACCAATCATCCGACTGTAACGTACACGCCGAGCACTGGCAAGAACATGAAGAGTTATGTCTTCTCCACCGATGGCTCCGCTACTGCAACCATTCTATCGGGCGTACCTACTATGGAAGAGATTCTGAAGGCTCACTACCCCAACAGACCAAACATCGTACTGGACTATACCCGTATGCCTGCCGATGTGAACAAGGACAACCTGCACATCATCTGGTATGTAGTCAAGCTCCTTAGCGGTGGCGACAAACTGTGGCACGTGGACGGCATACTGACCGACAAGAATGACATACGCGAGGTAATTGCGCGCACACCGTCAGCAAAGTTTTGGGAGGTTGACGAGCTCGAACCAATGACATTCGACCCTAATAACGCCACACTGCGCTATGACGAAGAGGTAAACGTGGACGTACACCAGCAGGAACACAAGGACTGGGGCGAGATAAAGACCACCATCCATATCAAGACTCCTAAGGACGTAAAGGTGACAATACCAGTAAGCGACGAACTGATAGCCACGAACCCAGAGATACTTGACAACATAGCCCTACGCGACTTTGACCTGCCACTTAACCTCAAGAGTTATAACAATAAGTTCTTCGCCGATGTGAAGGTTAAGGTAGAGCGTGACCAAAACGGCATCGCCATCAGCGTTACTGGACTGACACCTACAGTGCTCAAGGCTATTGAAGACCAGTATGCAGACGGCTTGACAATTGAGGTTCACACCTACACCACGTTCAATGAAGGCGACGCCGACAAGGTATGGCGCCAGCTATGCAACTCGAAAGTAGAAACAGCAGCCAAGGTAAGCGGACAGGTAACTTCCGCATACAAGACAGCAGCTACCGACAAGCGCATATTCAACGAAAAGGGTGAAGCCGTTTATGGCGCAATCAACGACCCGAACGCAAAATAAACAGAACAGTTTACACGAACAACAATAACAATGAAGGCAAATACGGTTTACGCTACAAGCCACCCGTATTTGCCTTTTTAGTTGTTTAGTGGAGGCATCCCCGCCGTCCTCGTGCGCTGTCGTTTCTACGACAGCGACCAAACAACCAAACAACCAAACAACCACTATGAAGAAACTACACCTTATTATATTACTCCTCTCTGCCCTCTCCGCTTCCGCCCAAACACAGCGTTACGGCACAGAGAAAGACATGCCCCTGTTCTATCAGCAACTGAAAGAACAACTCACATTCCCATGGGCATGGCAGAACAAACGACAGTCCATGACCTTCGACGAATGGCGCAAGCAGGCACGCCAGCAAGTAGAGGCCACCATGCAGATGGCACCACCTGCACCATTATCCAATAGCTATGAAGTCATAGCCCGTGAACAACGCAACGGCTATGAGGCACAGAAGATACTCTTCCACATCAACAAATGGGAAAAAGTAATGGCATACCTCCTCGTGCCCAAAGGAAAGAAACACGCCGCACTACTCATGCTCCACGACCACGGAGCACACTTCTCTATAGGCAAGGAGAAGATGGTGCGACCCTTTGCCGTAGACTCCGCAACGATAGCCGATGCCGAAGACTGGGTACAGCGATGCTATGACGGAGTGTACGTAGGCGATGAACTGGCACGCCATGGCTACGTGGTGCTCTCCATCGATGCCCTCTTCTGGGGCGACAGAGGTAGAAAGGAAGGAGTGCGCTACGACTCACAGCAGGCACTGGCAGCCAACATGCTGCAGATGGGTGCCTCATGGGGCGCATGGATAACATGGGACGACATACGGGCGGCAGAGTTCCTCGCCAGCCTGCCGATGGTAGACAGCCAGAAGGTAGGCTGCCTCGGATTCTCCATGGGAGCATACCGCTCATGGATGCTCGCAGCTATGAGCGACGCAGTGAAGGCAAGCGCATCCGTCTGCTGGATGAACGATACGGAACACCTGATGTCACTCACCAACAACCAGAACAAGGGCGGCTCAGCATACTCCATGCTCATCCCCGGCATACGCAACCTTATGGATTACGCCCACGTGGCATCCCTTGCCTGCCCCAAACCAACACTCTTCTTCAATGGCAGCCGGGACAAGCTGTTCCCCGTTGAGGGAGTGGAGAACGCCTACGCCACAATGCGCGAGGTATGGCACGACCAGAAAGCGGACGACATGCTGACCACAAAGATATGGGACGAGAAGCATTTCTTCAACAAGAAGATGCAAGAAGAGGTCTACAAGTTTTTCAAACGGAATTTGTAGTTTAGTTGTTTGGGGACTTAGTTGTTGGTCTTTCGGATTAGTCGTTCGTTAAGGGACAGACCTAAAACCTAAAACCAATAACCTAAAACCAATAAACCATCCGACCAAACTGCCACACCGACTTTACAAAAATGCGAAAATAAAACTACGTTAATGATATTTTGAATAAAAAATTTGGGCGTGTTAAAAGAAAATGCTAACTTTGCATTGTTAACAACAGACATAGGATAACATCCAAAGAAAATTATCTTTAACAACAAAAATACAAAAACCAATGGTAAACTACAAAGATCTTGGCCTTGTAAACACCCGTGAGATGTTCAAGCGCGCCGTTGCTGGTGGTTATGCTATCCCAGCTTTCAACTTCAATACTATGGAGCAGATGCAGGCTATCGTACAGGCTGCTGTTGAGACAAAGTCTCCTGTTATCATGCAGGTTTCTAAGGGCGCACGTAACTATGCCAACGGTACTATCCTCCGCTACATGGCAGAGGGCGCTGTAGCATACGCTAAGGAACTCGGTTGCGAGCATCCAGAAATCGTTCTTCACCTCGACCACGGTGACAGCTTCGAGCTCTGTAAGGATTGTATCGACATGGGCTTCTCTTCTGTAATGATCGACGGTTCAAGCCTCCCATACGAGGAGAACGTTGCTCTTGCAAAGAAGGTTGTTGACTACGCTCATCAGTTCGATGTAACTGTAGAGGCTGAGCTCGGTGTACTCGCTGGCGTAGAGGATGAGGTTTGCGCTGCTGAGTCTCACTATACAAAGCCAGAGGAGGTTATCGACTTCGCTACACGCACTGGTTGTGACTCTCTCGCTATCTCTATCGGTACATCACACGGTGCACACAAGTTCACTCCAGAGCAGTGCACTCTCGTTAACGGCGTACTCGTTCCACCACCACTCGCATTCGATATTCTTCACGAGATTGAGCAGAAGCTCCCTGGATTCCCTATCGTTCTCCACGGTTCTTCTTCTGTTCCTATGGACGAGGTTAACACAATCAACAAGTTCGGTGGCCACCTCGAGGCTGCTATCGGTATCCCAGAGGACCAGCTCCGCGAAGCTGCCAAGTCTGCTGTCTGCAAGATCAACATCGACTCTGACTCACGTCTTGCTATGACTGCTGCTATCCGTCAGCACCTCTTCGAGCACCCAGGAGACTTCGACCCACGTCAGTACCTCAAGCCTGCTCGTGAGAACATGAAGAAGATGTACATCCACAAGATTGTGAACGTACTCGGTTCTGACGGCAAGCTCGCTCAGAAGTAATACATCAGCTGTAAAATCTTAGCTGTAAGATTACACATATTTTCCAAGAAGCGGAAGGTGGTTTTACATTAAAACCATCCTCCGCTTCTGTCCTTTCTATACGATGACATTATTCCGTGCGCCCTTTTATTTGCGTCCTACAATGAAGACACTGCAAGCATACATAAAAGTCACAATACTCATATTGACGACTTGCATCGCCAATGTGAACATCGCATATGCAGACAGCATCGTCAGTGTGAACACCGCATACACAGACAGCATCGCCAATGTGCGCTCCGCATACGCAGACAGCATCGCTGTGCTCACTGACGAACCAACAGGCGGTGCCGAATACAAGGGACTGTACTACAGCTATATATACAAGTCTGGCACCAAGCAGTATTACACTAACAAGGAGAACAATGAGCTGAAGACATACCTCGAGTCATTCTCCGCTCAAGTGACAAGCCAGAACTACCGTGCAGACTCACTGCTTGCCGACCCAAGCGTGAACAGCAAGACGGTGTACTACAAGTTTATCGGTGGAGCGACAAAGAGCCTTGCCAGCAGCGAGAAGGGCGTAATGACAATCGTTAATGACTTCGGAGCGGCTTACAACTACCGCACTATAGGCATCAGCCCTACCGTGTTCCATGGCAACGAGGACGTAAAGGAAATACGGTTTCAAGACCTTGCTGACAACTATGCCACAGAGACATACTACCCCCTGCGCCTCGTAATACCCGACAGAGCCTTCAATGGATGCAAGAACTTGAAGACACTGAACATGTTCTACTATATCACCAAGGGCTCTAACCACTATGAAGCCCTCGGACCAGAGAACATTTTCATAGGCAAAGACGTATTCGACGGATGTTCGGAAGACTTCACCATCCGCGTGGCACCAGAGCGATTGCAGGACTTCCTGGATGACCCCGACTGGGCACGCTACAAGAACCACATACGCCCCTGGGAGTATGCGCCTACCGACCAGAAAGCTATTACGGAGGAGGGCGTGGTGTATGACTATGCCGCTACACTCGTCAACAACCTGCCCAATGACAAGGTGATGAAACTGAGATACTCCCTTGTCAACCTGCCCACACTGGCAGTCAAGACCGCTATCGTCACCGCAGCCACCATGACGGTGGTAGGCGGTGCCACCACGTATCTCGGACTGGCGGAGAATGCTTTCAGCAACTTCGCCGCATCATGGGCAGTCTCTTCATCAATAGCATACGGTGCTGCCATCACTGGTGCCTATATGGAGCAGGCAGGATATGACGGTGCCGGCTATATTCTACAGATGTTGCTCTCCTACATCGGTTCATCCAGCGGCTCTGCCACCAAGGCTCTCATAGAGAAGAAGATGATGAGCGGTGCTTTCAAGGCGGCAGGCAAGAGCGTTATTTACGGCACGATAGTGAAATCATGCATCGGCTCCTACAACAAAATGACGTCTAACCTAAGTGCGATGATTGAGGCTGGCATGGCACTCAGCAACACCAAGGGACTGCAGTCTGCTTCATTCGAAGACACACAGCTAGACAACATCGGCAACTCTACTGACTACCCTGACTATGACGGCGTACTCTCACTATGGAACAAACAGAGAACACGCAACCCATACGTGATATACAAGATGTACATCAAGGGCGTTGACGGGCTGAAGAACGGCAAGATGAACATCTACAACGATGTGGGCAGCGTATATAACTACCGCACCGTGGCTATCGGCGAAGAGGCGGTAAAAGGTAACAAGGACATCAAGTCCATCACCTTCACCGATGTCTACGGCAGTGGTGCTGAGTCCTATGTGCCACTGTACATGACCGTGCCCGACTATGCCTTCAAGGACTGCGAGAACCTTGAGACACTGAATATGTTCATCCGCATGAAGTATCATGTGGACAAGGAGTATCCGCTCGGCCCTAACAACTTCCGACTGCTTGGCGAACACGTGTTTGACAACTGCCCCAACCTCAAGATACGCATAGCGAGAGAGAAGTATCAGGAGTTCATGAACGACTCTATATGGAGCAAATACAAGGACCGCTTTGAACTCGTAGACTGGACGGAGCCCAACGCTTTCAGTGAACGTGGATGCTCTTACGCCTACAACCTCACGGGCAATTCGCTCTTTGACAAGACCGACAACAATACATGGCGGATGCACATCACTGGTCCATCATCCAAGGATGTGGAAGAGATAGACATCACTACCGACCCTGGCACCGTAAGCAGTTATCACACCACCTACGTCGCCAGAAAGGCTTTCCTTGGCCATAGCACTCTGAAGAAGATACACTTCTGGGACATGACGACATACCTTCCTGCCACGAACCATGAGCGTACCGCAGGCATAGAGCTGCGCGACTCCTGCTTTGCCAACTGTAAGAGTCTTGAAACAATCTGCATGATGTACCACACGTATGAGGGTTCTAACAACGTCTACCCTCTCTCCCCAAAGAGCATCATGCTTGGCAAGGGCGTGTTCGACGGCTGTCGCGATGACTTCAAGATTCTCGTAGCGGCGGAATACTATGCCGACTTCATGTCTGACCCGGGATGGATGCAGTATGCCGACCATATCATACCATTCTTCTACAAGCCCAGTGATAAGGGGGCAGGCGACATAACGAAGACGGGCTACAACAAGTATGACGGCTACAGCCTCTACGACTACTACATACCTACACAGCTGAAGGCGAACAGCGACATCGAGGATAAATACAAGAAGGCGCTGCAAAGCCTCAACGAATACTCACTGCTCTCTTATATCTCCACCAACGATGGCGACTACAACAAGAGTGTGCCAGACAAGCAGTTCGCTGGATTCACCAACCTACAGCGCATCAATATTCCATACACCGTGGAGCGTATCGGCACCAATGCCTTTGAGGGAACAGCACTGCACCGCATACAGCTCAACGAGCTTACTACCTCAATCGGTGCCAATGCCTTCAAGGACTGTAGCAAGCTGAAGGTGGTGGAGATGCACTGTGACAAGCCATCTCTGGTTACAATAGACGAGACAGCATTCACAGGTGTGCCATCCGACTATGTAATCACCGTACCCGACACTCTAGTTGATGAATACAAGAGATGCCTCCCCCACTACGCTGCGCACATAAACGGTAACTCGGCTTATCCTGACGAGACAGGACTGGTAACGATACAATGCAGCGAAACGGGAGACATAGCAAGACACTTCGGATGCACTGCGGAAGTGACTGGCGCATTTGACAACAGCCTGTACACCATTAACTTCAAGGGAGGTAACGACACATGGAAGGACATCGACTCACTGAAAGTCACCGGTCCGATAGACCAAAGCGACCTGCTCTTCATATATCGCATGACAGCCGACCTCGGCAGCCTGCGACACCTTGACCTCAGCGAGGCAACGATGCAGTACCGTAGCTTCACATACAACGGCAAGAACGTGGACCTATGCCTGACAGACCGCTATGTCCAGAACATACTCCCGATAGCAGATACGGAGTCAAAGGGACTGAAGTCGTTCACCCTGCCAGACGAGTTTCTCAACAATCTCACCACGCTGTACTACTCGAAGGACTACATGAGCGGAACCGTCATGATGGAATCGAGCCTTAGAAAACTGGTATTCCCCAAGGGCTTTGCCGGACTAAGCCGCTTCGAGATAAGCGACATAGACCACTCTCTCGATATCGCTTTCCTTGACGACAAGGTACCATCAGCCTCCTTCGTGTCTACGAACAAGGAGAAGGTGAACCTCTACGTGCCATACAGCTTGAAGACATCTTTTGAGAACACCGTGGCGTTCAACAAGTATTCTGGCTCCATAAACAGTCTGTTCATGGACGATGAGCTGTTCAGAATACCGACCTGTAAGGCAGGTCTTTACACACTCAGCGATATAACGACAGACTCATTGTTCGGCACATGGTTCAAGGACGATGCCAAAGTCAAGAACCTTGACGACCTGCATAGGTTTGCCAACATTACAGTTCTCCCTGACAATGCCTTCAACGGATGCAGCGCACTGGAGCGTATCGCCATACCATACAGCGTGCGCAGCATCGGTGCTCACGCCTTTGACGGCTGTCACGCCTTGAAGTCTGTCACCATGCTCTGCGACACCGTGCCTACACTGGTCAGTGAAAGTGCTACGGCAGACGAGCAGGACATATTCAAAGACCTACCATCAGACTTCAAGATTTACGTTACCGATGCCATGCTCGAGAAGTACTTGAACAGCTGGCAATGGACAAAGTACCGCAACCATATCGTCTCCTTCCTGCAGACTGACGACCTAAAGATGGTAACTGTTACCGCCCCTGGTCAGCTTGCTACAAAGTTAGGACTGACCATAACCACCTCCGGCAACAGAATAACGCAGATAGACGGGGCTGGACTCAGGGACATACGACGGCTGAAGGTCAACGGTCCGCTGACCGATACAGACCTGGCCGTGCTCCACTTCCTCACCGGTCGTCTGCCAAACAGCGACCTTGAGGTGAATGATGCGCAGCTGCGCTACCTCGACCTCGGCGATGCTCGGATAGTGAAGCCCACTGGAACTTCACACCGCTTCGCTAACAACAGCAGTGCCACTGTGGACGATGATGATGTACTGCCAAGCTACCTCTTCTATGACTGCGACCGCCTTGAGAAGCTCATACTGCCCAAGGGCGTACGGAAAGCCAAGGCATACTCCCTCTCCAAGTGTAATAACCTCAATACCGTGGTCTTCGGCGAGAGCATGGAGGAGGTCTGCGCCTTTGCCCTTGAAGACTCTCCACGCCTCGGCTCCATTGCCATAACCTCAAGGAATGTACCTGCATTCTCATCAAAGGCGTTCGGCTCTACAGCGGGCATTCTCTATAACAAGCATAACTTTGTGGACAATATCCATACTCCTCGCACCCTGCAGAAGCACGCTGCCGCCACAAAGGAGATACAAGAACATGCGCTGCACGTGAGAGCCTACTTCGATGATGACGCCATGTTCCGCACTCTCGCCATGCACTGCGTGCTCGACACAATGTCAGCGGCTCATGTAGACTGTATCAACGGCTGGTTCACTGGCAACGATGAACTGAAGGATGCACGCCAGCTGCGTGTGTTCAGCGGTGTTAAAACCATTGGCGACAGTCTCTTCCTCGGCTGCAAAAACCTTGAGAGAGCAGTGATGCCAGGAAACATCACCGCCCTTGGCAACAAGGTCTTTGACGGCTGCGACAGGCTTATATATGTAGACATGACCGACTGTGAGAAACTCGGCATTGACCATTTCTCCCGTACTGACGGCATATTCGTTGGCACTCCTGAAAAGACCCTCGTGTATATGCCAGACGGCAACACCAGCAGGTTTGATGAAATAAACGTTATCAACACCTCTGGCGGCATCTCAACCTGCCACGACTATCGCATCACGGATGACGACTCCACGATAGACGTGCCACGGGCGTTCCATGCCGACAGAGCCTCTACTATGCGTACCTTCAGCCAGGGCGTGAAGTCTACGGTCTTCCTGCCTTACGGTCTGTCAGCGGAGCAAACGTCAGCTCTTGGAAAGTTCTATGCCTACAAGAGCTTCAGCAGCGAGACCAATGAGGTTACCTTCGAGCGTGTTACCGCTACAGAGCCTAACACCGCCTACCTCTTCGTACCCGATGCTGCGCAGATAGAGGCGGAAGACGCTGACGTGGCATGCAGCAAGGAGAGTGACCCCAACGAAACAGAGTTCGTAGGCACCTACCATCTCATGACCATAGAGGGCAACCCATGGGCATACGGTTATGCAGGAGAGAAGACGGAGGCAACAAGCGAGGGGCAGTTCGTGCACCTCACCGATGGTGCAACCATTCCGCCCATGCGTGCCTACCTGCAACTGAGGGGCATGTCGCCCACCGCCCTCTCGCTCACAGCATTGCTCAAAGAGAACGGCAGCATAGACGGCATCGCAACCATTACTGTCGACGGCATTGCCACCGACACCATGGTCAACGTTTACAACACGGATGGCAAAGCGGTGCGCATAAGCGTCAGACAGTCGGAATGCTTGAAAGGACTGCCAGGCGGAACGTATATAGTAAACGGAAAGAAATTTATAAGGTGATTGGTTGTTGGGTTGTGGGTTTTAGGTCTGTCCCTTGACGAACCGCTAATCCGAATCGGCTCTGCCGCTTGCCTAAGCAAGTAATCGGCTCTGCCGCTTGCCTAAGCAAGAAAGAGCTATCAACCAAACAACCAACAACTAAACAACTAAGATGAAAAAAGAATATACCATCCCCCAGATTGCCGTTATAGAAACCGAAGCGGCACATTTACTTGCAGGAACGCTAATAACGGACAAGCCCAGCGGTGACTATGGCGGACGGGTGAACTCCAAACGGTTCACGCCATACTTTGATGATGAGGAATAACGAGAAAAGAAAAAGGATTGCCCTGCGAAGTACTTGTCTGTACTTCCAAGGCAATCCTTTTTTGCAATTAGTCAAGTTCCACGATACATGACTCTTCAAGGACTTCCCCTATTGGTACTCCATTTATCTTAAGATTATCCCATATTTCCATTGGGTTGTCATACGTTGCAAGAATTAATCCAGGTGAAGCTGTGTTAGGACCGAAATTAGAAGTTGCCTTGAACAGTTCCACCTCCCCATCCCAATCAGGATTAAGATAAAGTTTTCTTACTTCTATCGGGTCTTTCTCGGTTTCGATAACATAGAAATTCTCGTCTTTTATCCAGTAGAACAAAATATTAAAGCCTACTATCTCTACCACATACCTGAATATGGTTTCGGGGTGATCAGATTGACTGTCCTGTTGCAGACTTTTTGACCAGCCCAAATCCGACTCCTTAAGTGTAACATCTCCATTGTAGCCAACATTCCAAAAATGTTTTTTAATTATTCTGTCCATATCATTTATCATTAAACTCCATAACGATTTTCAACAAACGTTTGTCACGGTTCGTCAAAGGATGAGAATTCTTCTTGCTATTTTTTTCCTTCCTACTATATTTTTATGCCAATAAAGAGCATGTGGATTCTCTCCTTTTTGTAATCGATGCTCTTATATAACCGTAACTGTTTAGCGATAGTGCACTGGGAGGGCAGGTTTGAAACCAGCCCCATTAGAAAATCGGCTTTGCCACTTGCCCAAGCAAGACATCGGCTTTGCTGCTTGCTCAAGCAAGACATCGGCTTTGCCGCTTGCCCAAGCAAGAAGTATGCATCCAAGAATGAAATAAAAAACTTCAAGGAAAGGGTATTGGGCAGGTTACAAACCTGCCCTCCCAGTACAAGCCTGCCCAATAAGGAAGCAACCATGTTATCATCACTCACATCCCCATATATAGCCTCTTGTATTTTGTCAAGCACAAACATACTGAAAGCGTTTTTATTTGATACAAAAGTACAATTTTATTTTGAAACGAGAAAATACATGTAATGAAATTCTTTGTTTTTCATAATTATCAATACAACACGACCATACGAAACTGCTCTGCTATGTTTTACTGGACTACGAGAGGTTGCATCATTAAGGAGGGAAGCTCGTTCGAAACTCCTCATGAACAGAATGCTGTTATTTCTTCGTTTTTCCTTTCTTTCTGCTTTTTCATTTTGCTCGCATGAAAAACGCTACCAGAGATTTTCATGACTTTTATATGCCAGGGAAACGGTGGGTCTAACGTCCCTTCTTGCAATCTCTATGCTATCGTAATGCAATAGCATAGCTTTCGTTGTGCCATCTCTATCCTTTCGCTCCGCCATTTATATCCTTTTCAATACTGAAAATGACCGTTTTAAGGTGTAACATCTGGCAAGTTTTTCATTCACACAAAGCTATTTCGCTGAGAGTCAGACTAATATAGTTTTCAAAAGAATGCGCTGTAGCCGTACACTTGATTTTATTTTTCATATACGCCAATGTCGCAGCGTCTGAAAAAATCAGAGTGTCACGAAAAAAGAAGATTAAGTATCAAAGTGACATACAGACCTATCAGGTATATGGAGTGCCAGGATATGGCAGTAACGTATTGCGTTTTAGGCTTGCAGTTTTCGTTTGCAGGCAGGTTACAAACCTGCCCTCCCAGTGCATTATCGCCTTACGAGCAGTAGTGCGCTTATGGGGCGGAGGCGCAGGAATAATCCTGCCCCCCATATCTGTCAAAAAAAATGAAAGGACCGCCAGGGCAAGGTATCCCCCCGACGGTCCTTATAACTAACAGAACTAACTACTATTCTTTTTCTACTTAGTAAAGCAACTCCTTCGGTATCACAGGCACGGCACCGCTCTGCGTGCATACGTATGCGCTGATTTCCACAGCTCGCTTGTGAGCCTCCTCCACGCTCATGCCCTTCAGCATGCTGGCGCAGAATGTGCCCGTAAAGGAGTCGCCCGCACCTACGGTGTCCACCACATCCACCTTCGGAGTCTCGCGGAAGGAGAGGTTACCTGGTGTGAAGACATAACTGCCATTGACGCCGCAGGTCAGCACAAGCATGTCAAGGTTATACTTGCCGAGGACTAGCCAGCACTTGTTCTCTATGTCAAGGCCGGGATAGCCGAAGAGTCTGCCGAGGGTTACAAGTTCCTCATCGTTGAGCTTCAGCACGTTACAACGCTTCAGACTTTCGCGTATGGTATCCTTGTCATAGAAGTTCTGGCGCAGGTTGATGTCGAACACGCGCAGACAGTCAGCCGGGCAGTAGTCAAGGAACTTGTATATCATACTTCTTGTTACCTCGCCCCGTTGCGCCAGCGAGCCCCAGCATACGGCACCCGCGCTCAAGGCTATCTCGCGTATGTCGTCAGTGAAGGGGATATTGTCCCATGCCACGTTCTGCTTTATGTCATACGTCGGCACTCCTTCATCGTCCAGTTCTATCTGCACGGTGCCAGTAGGATAGTCCACGACTGGCAGTACATACTTCAGTTTCTTTTCGTCAAGGAGGCGCAGAGCCTCCTTGCCCAACTCGTCATTGCCTATGGCGCTGACAGCTACGGAGAGCAGTCCGTGCTGTCCTGCATGATAAGCGAAATTTGCGGGCGCACCGCCCAGCTTGGCTCCTGTAGGGAAGACATCGAAGAGTACTTCGCCTAAGCCTACACAGTATTTGTTGTCAAGTATCATAGTGGTTGTTTGGTTGTTTAGTTGTTTGGTTGTTTAGTTGAGTGTTTAGTTTATGGTTGGGTGGTTAGTCTTTTGGTTTGGTGGTTTTAGGTTGGTTTATCCGACGTTTCGAGTGATAAGTCCCTGAATGGGATGCGACAATGTATTTAGTTGATTGGTTGTTTAGTTGTTTGGTTGAGTGGTTAGTCTTTGGGTTGGGTGGTTTTTGGTTGGTTTATCCGACGTTTCGAGTGATAAGTCCCTGAATGGGATGCGACAATGTATTTAGTTGATTGGTTGTTTAGTTGTATGGTTGGGTGGTTAGTCTTTTGGTTGTAGGTTTTTGGTTGGTTTATCCGACGTTTCGAGTGATAAATCCCTGAATGGGATGCGACAATGTAGAATCGGGGCTTGCCACTATCTCCTCGGTCATTAACCAGCTTACGCCCCTGTAAGGGGCTCATAGCTTAGCGTAGGGGCTTGCCCCTATGTCAATATCATGTCAGTCTCTCTACTTGTGCCCCTGTAAGGGGCTCATATTTCAATGTCGCCATCGGCAGGGGTGTATTTCAAAGCATTGCTCAACAGGTTGAACACTATGCGCGCCACTTTCTCTCTGTCCGCCACCAGTGCAAGGAGTATCACCTTCTAGCTGTTATAGCTGGCGAGGTAATGGTCCACCTGCCCGTGCAGCACGTTAAGGTTCTCCCGCTGCCGCTCCGCATCCCTTGCCTCCATAAGCGTCAGTTCCGCATTCTCCTTGGTGATGATGGACGATTGCAGCGCATTCTCCTTGTCGTAATGCTCATGGCGCAATATCTTCATGGCAAGGTCTATCAACTCATCGCCTCTGGTAGGATAGAGATAGGAGGCAGACAGTATCCCATCACGAACCAGTTCCAGTCCTCCGCCCTTTGTGGCCATGGCGTCAACGCACGTGTATGCCCTTGCCGTATGCACGCTGCACGGCGGAGGAGATGCTGCCGAGGTTCACAGGCGACACGATGAGCAGGTCCACGCCATCCTTTACATACTGGTCTATCTGCTGCTGTTGCTTCTCGCCGCTGTCATCGGCTGCAGCCAGGCGCACTTCTATAGAATCATTGAAGTATTCGGCGGTCTTCAGCTCGTCATTCAGTTTGTCACGCCATGCGTCATTGGAGCATTGCGATACGGCAATGACATACTTGCGCTGCCGTTCTCTGCACGACGACAGCGCCATGAGGCACAGCATGATTAGTAGCATGCCTAGCATGTGGGGGAGATTGCGTGGAGACATAATCACTTTCCTAATATCATGA
>SAMEA104315434__coassemble_555_pt1 | contig 19509 bp, 17 predicted proteins | sample SAMEA104315434__metabat2_high_PE_014 | metagenome-assembled genome bin SAMEA104315434 (sample SAMEA104315434) | gut metagenome | biome: Monkey gut; feature: monkey-associated habitat; material: faeces | place: China | collected 2013
CATCTCCAAACCTGCAAGGAACATGATATAGAGCAGTCCCACCCTGCCAAACAGCTCGAACGATGCATCACGCTCAAGAATATTGAAGCCATACTTGCCTATGACGATGCCAGCAAGCACCATCCCTATTATATGGGGTATGCGCAACTTACTCATCACTATAGGGGCGAAGAGAATAATGATAAGCACGGTGAAGAACACCATCGTGGGGTTGGTTATGGGGAGACAGTCTAACATCGATACAATGACGATATAATAAATGTGTTCACATGGGGAGCATTCTGCCACCATATCACGCCTGCATGACCAAGCAGGAGCACATGGACAGCATAAACTCCTTTATCTTAATTTTATAAAAAAAACTCTGTTTGACAGCGAAATATGTGCCTTTCATGTTTTTTTGACTGCAAAATTGCAAAAAAATTCTCATATATTCGAAGAATAAAACAAAAATTTGTAATTTTGCAAGGAAATTTAAGATGGCACGGAGAATTGCCACTAATATAAAGGAAATAACACATATTAAAGATAAAGAAAAATGAAAGTAGCTATTGTAGGTGCAAGCGGTGCGGTCGGACAGGAGTTCCTTCGCGTGCTTGATGAAAGAAATTTCCCAGTTGACGAACTCGTATTGTTTGGCTCACAGCGTTCTGCTGGTACCAAGTACACATTCCGTGGCAAGGAGTATGAGGTAAAACTGCTGCAGCACAATGATGACTTCAAGGGTGTAGACATCGCCTTTACAAGTGCTGGTGCAGGTACTTCCAAGGAGTTCTGCGAGGACATCACCAAGTATGGTGCCGTGATGATTGATAACTCAAGCGCATTCCGTATGGACAAGGACGTACCACTCGTAGTGCCAGAGTGCAACGCTGAGGATGCCCTCACCCGTCCACGTGGCATTATTGCCAACCCTAACTGTACCACTATCATGATGGTAGTATGCCTCCAGCCATTGGAGAAGCTCTCTCACATCAAGCGCATCCACATTGCTTCTTATCAGTCTGCATCAGGTGCTGGCGCTGCCGCTATGGCAGAACTGCAGCAGCAGTACAAGGAGCTGGCTAACGATGAGCAGCCTACAGTGAACAAGTTCGCTTATCAGCTGGCATATAATGTCATTCCTCAGATTGACGTGTTCCAGGACAATGGCTACACCAAGGAGGAGATGAAGATGTTTAACGAGACAAAGAAGATTATGCATACAGACGCTCGCTGCTCTGCCATGTGCGTACGTATCTCTTCTCTCCGCGCTCACTCTGAGGCTGTATGGATTGAGACTGAGGAGCCAATCTCCGTAGAGGCTGCTCAGGAGGCCCTGCGCAATGCCAACGGTGTTACTCTTATTGACGATCCAAAGAAGGTAGGTGCAAAGGCTAACCCTGACCCAACAAAGGAGTCTATGGAGGGTCTGCCTTACCCAATGCCTCTCTATACCGCTGGCAAGGACGACGTATACGTAGGTCGTGTGCGTGAGGACCTCGCTAACGACAACGGTCTCACATTCTGGCTCTCTGGCGACCAGATCAAGAAGGGTGCCGCTCTTAACGCTGTTCAGATCGCTGAATACCTTATCAAGGTAGGCAACGTAAAGTAATATAACCTATAGGAATCGGGAGTGATGAGTCGACGATAATACTGCGGCTGCTGCCCTGTCGGGTGGCAGACGTGGCATTGTCGGGGCTGCATCACTCCCGTTTTGAAGCATTATAGCCCCTATGCTTTATGGGACTGAAGTCTAACCCACCATTTATCTGTAAGTATCCTCTTTCTTTGTGGAATACAAATACTTAAACAACATAAAGTATCCTGACGACCTCCGCCAACTGCCGGTGGAGGCATTGCCTGACGTATGCAGCGAACTGCGCGATGATATTGTGAAGGAACTGTCGGTAAACCCTGGACATCTGGCATCAAGCCTCGGAGTGACGGAGCTGACAGTGGCTCTGCATTACGTCTATAACACTCCAGAAGACCGCATTGTATGGGACGTAGGACATCAGGCTTACGGACACAAGCTGCTAACAGGAAGACGCGAGGTGTTCTACACCAACCGCAAACTCAACGGGCTGCATCCTTTCCCATGCCCGCAAGAGAGCGTATATGACACCTTCACCTGCGGTCATGCCTCCAACAGCATTTCTGCCGCCTTGGGCATGGCGGTGGCTAACAACAGGAACAACAGGCATGTAGTAGCGGTGATTGGCGATGGCTCCATGTCAGGCGGACTGGCATTCGAGGGGCTTAACAACGCATCTTCATCGCCTAACGACCTGCTTATCATCCTCAATGACAATAACATGTCCATCGACCGTTCGGTAGGTGGCATGAAACAGTATCTGCTGGCACTAAACACTAACGAGTCGTACAACCGCTGGCGCAACAATGTGGCTCAGTGGATGAACAACCACGGGCTGATGGATGACAACCGCAAGAAGACGGTTATAAGGTTAGGCAATGCGCTGAAAGCGGCACTGTCATCACAGCAGAACATATTCGAGGGGATGAACATACGCTACTTCGGACCGGTGGACGGACATAACGTCAAGGAACTGGTGAGGGTGTTGCGTCATCTGAAGGACATGAAAGGTCCGAAACTGCTGCATATACATACCATCAAGGGAAAAGGATACGAGCCAGCAGAGAAAGCTGCCACGATATGGCACGCACCAGGCAAGTTCGACCCTAAGACTGGCGAACGAATAAAGGAAGACGCAAGCAACAAGCCACCGAAGTATCAAGATGTGTTTGGTGATACGCTAGTGGAGCTGGCTTTGCAGAACGACAAGATAGTAGGCGTGACACCTGCCATGCCTACAGGTTGCTCCATGAACAAGTTGATGGAGCTGATGCCAGCACGTACTTTCGATGTAGGCATAGCCGAGGGACATGCGGTGACATTCTCAGGCGGTATGGCAAAGGAGGGGCTGATGCCTTTCTGTAACATATACAGCGCCTTTGCACAGCGTGCTTACGACAACATCATTCACGACGTTGCCATAGAGCGTCTCAATATGGTGCTATGCTTTGACCGTGCCGGTATTGTAGGCGAAGACGGTGCTACGCACCATGGCGCATTTGACATGGCTGCACTGCGCCCCGTTCCTAACCTCACCATCTGCGCCCCGATGAACGAGCATGAGCTGAGGAAGATGATGTATACAGCGCAACTGCCTGACCAGGGACCCGTGGTAATACGCTACCCTCGTGGCAGAGGCGTACTCGTAAACTGGAACTGTCCCCTGGAGAAGATACCAGTAGGCAAGGGACGCAAACTGACAGACGGCAAGGATGTTGCCATTCTCTCCATCGGACATATCGGCAACAACGTCACAACTGCCATAGAACGGCTGAAGACGGAGATGCCTGACGTATCTATTGCGCATTATGACATGCGCTATCTCAAGCCTATTGACGAGGATATACTGGCGGAAGTGGGCAGGAACTTCAAGTATGTCATAACGATAGAGGACGGTGTGCGCTCTGGCGGTCTCGGCTCTGCTGTACTTGAATACTTTGCAGACAATGGCTACGCACCACGCGTAACACGCCTCGGAATGCCTACGGAATCTTTTGTGGAGCACGGCACTGTAGCTGAGCTGCAACATCTGGCTGGCATGGACGCTGACGCTGTGGTATGCACAGTAAAAGAGTTCTACGGACGGGGAGAGTAAATAAAAGGTCAAGTAAGTATCATATGAAGATTATCATAGCGGGGGCATACGCCATAGGTAGCTACCTGGCGACGCTCCTTACACGTACCAACGAGGATGTGACTATCATTGACGATAACGAGGAAGCTCTCGACAACCTCAATTCTGACCTCGATGTATTGACGGTGCAGGCATCGCCAACGAGCATCAAGGCTCTGAAGTCTATTGATGTGGACGAGGCGGACCTCTTCATTGCCGTTACACCTGACCAGGCGGTAAATCTCTGCGCCTGTTCCATTGCCAAGAACCTCGGAGCAAAGCAGACGGTGGCAAAGGTGGAGGAATATGAGTATGCCAACCCAAAGAATGCCTCGCTGTTGCAGAAGATGGGCGTAGACTCTGTCATATATCCAGAGATGCTCGCTGCCGAAGATATTATCAACGGTCTGAAGATGTCGTGGGTAAGGCAGAGATGGGACGTACACGGTGGGGCTCTGGTGATGCTCGGAGTGAAGCTAAGAGAGACATGCGAGATACTGAACCGTCCGCTGAAGGAGCTGTGCGGACCTGATGACCCCTACCATATAGTAGCGATAAAGCGCAACAACGAGACGATAATACCAGGCGGCAACGATATGCTGCAACTCTATGACCTGGCGTATTTCATGACTACTCCACGCTGCATACCTCACGTAAGGCGTATCGCTGGCAAGGAGAACTATGCAGATGTGAGCAACGTGATGATTATGGGCGGAGGCAAGACAGCAGTAAGAACTGCGCATATCATGCCAGAATACATGAAGTACAAGATCTTCGAGATTGACCCGCAACGCTGCGAGACGCTTAACGACATTCTGCCGAAGACCGCACAATACATCATCAACGGTGATGCCCGCGACACTACCCTGCTGCAAGAGGAGGGCATTCGCAGCACTCAGGCTTTCGTTGCCGTTACTGGCAGTTCGGAAACGAACATCCTCGCATGTCTCACTGCAAAGAGAAACGGTGTTAGAAAGACTGTTGCCGTGGTGGAGAACATGGACTACGTAGACATGGCGGAGAGTCTTGACATCGGCACCATCATCAACAAGAAGACCATTGCGGCATCACATATCTACGAGATGCTGCTTGAGGGCAAGGCGTCTAACGTGAGATACCTCATGCAAGCCAAGGCGGACGTGGCGGAATTCACGGCACAGCCTGGCTCGAAAATAACGAGAAAGCGTATCTATGAACTGGGACTACCTAAAGGCATAACGCTCGGTGGATTGGTGCGCGGTGATGAGGGAATGCTGATTTCGGGCGGCACACAGATTCAGGAGGGCGACATCGTAATGGTGTTCTGCCACAATGCCGACATGAAGAGGATTGAGAGACTATTCCTAAAGTAAGATTATAGGATGGCTTAGAGGATTACTCATGCTTAACAAGAAAATCATATACAAGATTCTGGGGTCACTGCTGTTCCTTGAATCCATATTCATGGCTTTGTGTCTTGGCATCGCCATCATATATAAGGAGGATGATATCTTAGCTTTCATGTTATCTATCTTCCTGACTGTTATTGTAGGCTTCACTCTGCGCTATACAGGACGTAATGCGAAGAACAATCTGAGCAGACGTGACGCCTTTCTCGTCGTCACGCTGTCATGGACCGTATTCAGCCTCTTCGGCTCACTGCCTTACATGATTGGTGGCTACATAACAAACTTTACCAACGCTTTCTTCGAGACTATATCAGGATTCACAACTACAGGTGCCACTATTCTCGACGATGTAGAGCACCTGCCGCACGGCATATTGTTCTGGCGGTCGTTCACACAATGGATAGGAGGCTTGGGAATCGTATTCTTCACCATCGCTGTGCTACCGTCATTGGTAGGCGGCTCCATGAAAGTGTTCACAGCAGAATCTACCGGTCCGATAAAGACAAAACTGCACCCTCGACTGTCTACATCCGCCCAGTCTATATGGGTGATATTCCTCACCTTGACTATACTGTGCATAGCTTCTTTCAAGCTTCTCGGAATGGGATGGTTTGACAGTGTCAACTATGCCATGACGACTATCGCCACTGGTGGCTTCGCCACGCATAACGATAGTATGGAGTTCTTGCACAGACCTGCTATTGAATATATCTCAACCTTTTTCTGCTTCATATCGGGCATAAACTTCATTCTGATGTACCGCTTTGCGATTAAGAAGGAGCTGACAAGCCTGTTCAAAAACAGTGAGGTTAAGTTCTATATCGGCTCCACGGCAGTATTCACCGCCTTTATCATGATTATGCTCATGAACCACAACGGTTATGATGTGGAGCATGCTTTCCGCTGTGCCCTATTTCAAGTGGTGTCTTTCATGACTACAACGGGGCTCTTCAACGATGATGCCGCGCAGTGGCCGCACGTCACATGGGTCGTACTGGCTATATGTATGTTCATGGGTGGCTGTGCTGGCAGTACCAGTGGTGGCTTCAAGAGCATAAGATGCTTGATGCTGCTGAAGGTTGTAAGCAATGAATTCAAACAGATGCTGCACCCTAAGGCGGTGCTGCCGCTGAAGATTGACGATGGCAACATCACCATGCAGCGCAGAGTTACGCTGCTGTCTTTCCTCACTGTCTATTGTCTTCTGTTCATGTTCTCTGCCTTCACCATGACGGCGGCAGGAATAGACAATACCAATGCCATCACTATAACACTGTCATCATTAGGCAACGTGGGACCTACACTCGGCATAGAGATTGGTCCTACTATGTCATGGAATGACCTTCCTGACTTTGCCAAATGGATATGCTCACTGCTGATGCTTATGGGACGTCTGGAGATTTTCTCTGTGTTGGTAATATTCACGCCACAGTTCTGGAAAGAGTGACTTTGCAAAAAGTAACACATATAACAGTCATTATGCTGCTTTGCTGCGCTATACATACAATGGCGCAGTCCCAGCGACACTCCATGCCCTTCGTACTCATGGAGTATAACTGCGAGAACCTCTTCGACTGTCGCCATGATTCGCTAAAGGATGACATGTCATTCATGCCAAAGGGCAAACATCAATGGACATTCTCCCGCTACTGGCGCAAGATTAACGACATTGCAAAGGTAATACATCAGTGTGGCGGTACATACAAGAACTTTCATCTTCCCGATGTGGTCGCCATGACGGAGGTGGAAAACGACAGCGTGATGTGGATGCTGTCACGTGGCAGCATGCTGCGCGAGGCTGGCTACCACTTTGTAATAACGAACTCACCTGACGTGCGAGGGGTAGATGTGGCATTGCTCTACAACCCTCTTACTTTCCGCCTCCTCAACCACTATCCACTGCGAATGACGCCATTGAAGGGGCAGAGACCAACTAGAGACATTCTCTATGCAAAGGGGATGACGCGCAGTGCCGACACACTACATATCTTCGTAGTGCATGCTCCGAGCCGCAGTGACGGTGCCTACGCCACTGAGCCATACAGATTGGCGGTAGCACGAAGACTGACAGAGGCGGCTGATTCCATCAGAGCTACAAATACTGATGCAGCCATCATAATGGCGGGAGATTTCAATGACTATTATTTCAACAAGTCCTTGAAACTGCTTGGCAAAGTGAACATGACGAATGTTTCAGAAAAAGCACGCGGCAGGATAGCCACAGGAACATACAAACATGCTGGCAGATGGATGAGTCTGGACCATATACTGATATCCACTCCCCTACTCTGCAAGGTAAAGGAATGCAGGATTCATGACCCTGCATGGCTGCTACAGGTGGACAAGGCGGGAGGTATGAAGCCACGGCGTACATATCTCGGTACATTCTACAACGGTGGCGTGAGTGACCATCTGCCATTGTTGCTACGACTGGAGCTATAAAAAAGACAATATTACAAATATCACTTAAACCATTAACCATAAAAAACATAACACTATGGAAATAAATATAGGAGACAAGGTACGCTTCCTCAATGATGTTGGCGGTGGCAAAGTATCCGGCTTTCAGAAAGGTGGCATAGTCCTCGTGGAGGATGAGGATGGTTTTGAAGTACCAGTAAGGGAGTCGGAAGTAGTTGTCGTTGACAGTCCTTCTGCCAAGGAAGCGGCTCCCCAGGCTGTTGAGACGAAGCCTATAGTTGCTGCAAAGCCACGAAAGGAGAAACCGACAGAACCTACGGAGGAGGATCTTCGCATTGCCGAACTACAGGAGTATTACAAGAGCAAGGCGAAGAAGGCTGCCACTGCTGCTATCATAAATCCGACAGCTGCTGCCAAGCCTCAGCCCAAGAAAGTTGAAACAGTAGAGGATGAATCCCTCGAAGCACGTGTAATGCGTCTGGAGATGACTGTACGCCGCTTACAGATGCGCTTGGAGAGACTGGAGGATGCCAAGGCTCTACGTGAGAAGATAAAGGGCGATGATATCAAGAAGAAGGACGTCATCAAAACCAATGACAACATTCTTGAGGTCGACCTTCATGCCCATGAGCTGCTTGACACTACTGCGGGCATGGATGCTCTTGCGATAAAGGAGTACCAGTTGCAGGTGGTGCGCAATACGATGAACGAACACAAGCATGACAAGGGCCGTCGCATTGTCTTCATCCATGGCAACGGTGAGGGCGTACTGCGCCGCGCTGTCATTGACATTCTGCGCCGCGACTACCCTTCATGCCCTTATCAAGACGCATCGTTCCAGCAGTATGGCTTCGGTGCTACGATGGTGACAATAAAGTAACTTACCGATAGATTCACATAACGAGAAAGAGTTCATACCATGCATTGTCAGCATGGCATGAACTCTTTTTTTTGTATTCAATCCTTTTTTACCTTTAGATTCAGTCTTTATTCCTCTACATCTCTTGTCTTCACGGCAAGCATTACAACAAGAGTCATGGCCTCGGCTACGGGAAGGGCGAGCCACAATCCATGTACTCCGATGAGCATCGGAAGGATGATGAATGTCGGTATAGAAAAGATAAAACCTCTAAGCAGCATGAACCATGTAGCAGGTCGCGCCGCCTCTATGCTTTGCAGATAGCCTATGATAACGATATTTATGGCTATGACAAAGAATGCTGGTGAATAGTATGGCAGTCCTGCACAGCAGATAGCATAGGCACGGCAACCTAATGGCAGGAAAAGACCGGAGATAACATCTGAGCCTAAAGCGACAAAGAGCATTCCCATTATGCCACAGATGACGGCTGTGCGTCGCGAGAGTGCCTTAGCACTTTGAAGACGTTCCACATCATGCATACCGTAGGCGTAACTTACTATCGGCTGGATGCTCTGCACTATGGCATTGCCTACCATGAAGACTATCGGCAGACAGTAACAGCCTACGGAATATGCCGCTACGCCATCTTCACCGATGTACTTCATAAAGACATAGTTGCCTACTACTATTACCGATGCTATTGCAAGCTCGCCAAGCATGGCGGAGAAGCCTATCTTCATCTGATACGCTATATTACGTAAGGTAAGCAGCAGACTGGTCTTCGTCATCTTGATGCGATAGAGATGTACCGTGGTGGTGTATCTGAACAGATAGACCAATGTCGGTATGCATCCCAAGGAGAAAGCCAGTGATGTAGCAATGGCTGCTCCCTCTATGCCATACTGCATCGGGAAGATAAGCAGATAGTCAAGGAATATGTTCAGTGCAGCAATGCCACAGTTTACTGCCATAGCGAACCTCGGTGCTCCATCAAGTCGCACCATGAACATGGCAGTAAGCCCAAGCAGATTGAAAGGTATGGATGCTGCTATCCATCGCAGATAGTCCATGGCCTGTGGCAGCAGGAGGTCGGAGCATCCGAAGAGTCGGCATGTCTCAGCAGGGAACGAAAGTACCACTATGCTGAGGATGACACCGATAGTGAAACTTGCCAGTATCGCCTGGGTTACATTAAGGTATGCCGCATGATTGTTGTCCTTGGCGAAATGTATGCTTGCCACTACGCTGCCTCCAATGCCGAACATCAGTCCTATGCCTGTAGTGACAAGGAATAATGGCGCAACGATGTTCACTGCGGCAAGAGCGTCACTGCCCACGCCATGCCCAACGAAGGCACCATCAGTGATATTGAGTATCACCATGGATACAAGTCCTACGAGTGTAGGCAGAAACATCTTTCTGAACAGTTTTCCTACTGGCTCGGAACGAAAATCCAACGAGTCACGATTGTCTTTCATAATAAATAAAAACAGTTTGCCGCCAGGCTTTCTTTCTGCCTGGCGACAAGCATTTATAATAAGTATGTATTATATCTCTATATAACCTTTGGAAACGAGGTCATAATATACCGCTTCCAACTCTGGGAGCGAAAGCTTCTCTATGCTATGCTCTATGGTGCGGATGAGCTCGTCTCTACGTTGCTCGTCCACTCTGTCATACCGGTTCATCCTTACTGTGCGTTGATGTTCTTGTACGTAAACTGGTCAACGTACTCTGGATGGAACTCCTTGTTCTTAGCACGAACCGTGATATTCTCGAAGTTGAAGTTGGAGAGACGGTACACCTCGTCCTGCTTCTTAACATTGAAGAACACGTTGCAGTCCACGTCACAGTTGCGCATGGTAATATGGTCAGAGTATGACATAGGAGCATCCTTTCTTCCCTTGAGGTCATAGAACTGTGTCCATGGAGCCACGAGGATGAAATTCTTCACTGGTCCTGTGATGTTCTCCACAGTTATATACTCATAACGCTGCGGCGTGTCCGGGCGCATCTTCAGCCACAGAAGGTTGTTGGCTTGTGAAGAGATGTTTATGCGACGCAGAATGATGTTGCGGCTGTGTACAGACTCAGAGCCGAGCGTAAGGCATCCATGGCAGAAGCCATACTCGCAGTCTTCAATAATGATATTGCTGTTTGCACCATTGCCAATATTCTCCTTTGGTATCTCCACGCCTTCATACTTCTTCTCAAAGGCATCGGCATAAGGTCCCTTGCCTCCCTTGATGGCAACAGCATCGTCATTCACAGACATATAGCAGTTCTTGACAAGCACATTCTTTACCACGTCAAGGTCAATAGCGTCTGTTGACGGTCCCTTACTATCGTTAGGTTTGCCGAGTGAGTAGATACGGAGTCCGAGGAGTTTTACGTTCTCTGAATTGTAGATATGCGTAGTCCAGAAAGCGGAGTTCTGTAACTTTACTCCTTCTATCTGCACATTCTTACAGTTGCTGACGTACACGAGGCGCGGACGCTGCTCATCCTTGTTGGTGCACTTGCCATTCCACTTTCTGCGCAGCCAGAACGCCTGATGATAGCGCAGTCCGTTGCCATCGATAGTTCCCTTACCTGATATGGTAAAGCCATCCAGTCCGTCTGCGTTTATCAATGCTCCAAAATATGTACATGTCTCACCCTCAATGCGAGTTTTGCCGAGCGGATAGTCACCTATAAAGTCAGAGCCCATCAGCACTGCTCCATCCTCAAGATAGAGGTGTGTCCCCTGCTTGAAGGTCAATCCTCCTGTCATGTAGATACCTTGCGGCACTACTATCACGCCGCCGCCCTCAGCAGCAGCCTTGTCTATCAGTGCCTGTATCTCGGCTGTATGCACTCTGCCGTCAGCGAATATTCTGTAGTCTGTCAGATTATACTGCTTGCCTAAGGTGCTTAACTGTACGGCATCCGTATTGCGGAACCACTCCGGTACCTCTGTTCCGTCAGGGAAGAGGTCTTTCTGTGCCTTCTTTGCTGCATACGTCTGCGACAGTGACAGTAATGCTATCAAGGCTGTAATAAATAGTTTTTTCATGTTAGTTGATTAGTTGTTTAGTTGTTTGGTTGTTTGGTTGTTTGGTTGTTTGGTTGAATGGTTGTGGGTTATGGGTTATGGGTTATGGGTTATGGGTTGTGGGTTATGGGTTATGGGTTATGGGTTGTGGGTCTTTCGGATTAGCGGTTCGTTAAAGGACAGACCTAAAACCATTAACCATTAACCTAAAACCATCTAAAGGACAGACCTAAAACCATCTAAAGGACAGACCTAAAACCATCTAAAGGACAGACCGATAACCTACAACCAATAACCCAAAACCGTTTAATAGATCTCCACTACTGTCAGCACGCCCTTCTCTACCTTGAACCGCACATTGAGTCCGCCATAGTCCATGCCATAGACACGTTCTGGATCGTCATGATACTGCGGTCGTGGGTCTTGCTCCAGCACCTCCACCAGCTGTGGTGGTGCCACTGCCTGCAGATGGTTAGGTATCACTACCTTAAGGGGCTGCCACTGCGTAGTATCGGTAAAGCCTCCCCTCGCCTTTGGGTGGGCATCGGTATATGGTATGTATGGCTTTATGTCATAGATTGGCGTTCCATCCATGAGGTCCGCTCCCATAACGTGTATCACCGGGGCATCAGCACAGTCATAGTCTATCCTTTCTATGCGCACCGATGACAGCCCGATAGGATTAGGTCTGAACGGTGAGCGTGTGGCGAAGACTCCCAAATGCTTGTTGCCACCAAGGCGCGGTGGGCGCACCGTCACTCCCCTCGCCTCGTGCTTATTGGCAGAGAATCCCCATATCAACCATAGGTAGTCAAAATCTTCCATGCCACGCACTGCATCAGCACTGCGGTACTCAGGCGCAAGGACTATCGTTCCTCGCAACTCTGGTACTACGCCTGCCTGACGTGGCACGCCGAACTTACTGCCGAAGGGTGAATGGAACGTTGCGATTGGTGTTATGTTCATGTTGGTGGTTTTGGGTTGTAGGTTTTTGGTCTTTGGTCGTTGGTTGAAGGTCTTTCTTGCTTAGGCAAGCGGCAAAGCCGATTCGGATTAGCAATTCGTTAAAAGGACAGGCCATCGACCTATAACCCAAAACCTACAACCAAAAACCTACAACCAATAATACCATTTACAACACAGTGGCAGCGAGACGCTTCGCTCTCTCGCGCAGGGTATCAGTACCTTCTTCCACTGGTCCGTATGTGAGGACTACACCGAGGCGACGTCCAGTGTGTGCGTCTGGTTTGCCAAAGATGCGCACTCTCGTATGGTCTTCCTTCAAGGCATCCATAAGGTTGAAGTCCGGCTGCCCGTCATAATCTTTGTCAGCAAGCACCACTGCTGACGCTCCGGCATGCTCCAGATGTATGCCAGCTATAGGCAGTCCCATTATGGCACGGAAGTGGAGTTCAAACTCAGAGAGGTTAGTCGTATGGCCTAATGTCACCATGCCCGTGTCATGCGGTCGTGGAGAAAGCTCAGAGAACACCACGCCAGTATCTGTAAGGAAGAATTCTACGCCCCACAGTCCTGCACCTGTCAGTGCCTCAGTCACCTTTCCTGCCATCCTCTCGGCATCCTTCAAGTCCTTCTCTGATATTTGGTATGGCTGCCAAGACTCGCGGTAGTCACCGCCTTTCTGTACATGTCCTATAGGTGGGCAGAAGAGTGTAGGCCCGTTTTTCTGTGTCACGGTAAGGAGGGTAAACTCTGAAATAAAGTTGATGAACTCCTCTATTATCACTTCCTTCACATCACCTCGCGAGCCAGCCATAGCGTCATCGAATGCCTTGCGCAGTTCTGCCTCACACTTCACGGTGCTCTGTCCGTGGCCGGAGCTTGACATCAGCGGTTTTACCACGCATGGGAATCCTATCTCCTTGCTGTGCTCCAGCATCTCCTCGTAAGTCTTGGCATAGAAATACTTTGCGGTACGCAGTCCGAGTTCCTTTGCTGCGAGGTCTCTGATAGCCTGACGGTTCATGGTGAAGTTCACCGCACGTGCTGACGGAACCACCTGTATGCCTTCCTTCTCGAAGTCGAACAGTCGCTCGGTGCGTATAGCTTCTATCTCTGGTACTATGATGTCAGGTTTATGTTTCTCCACCACTGCGGTGAGTGCATCACCGTCAAGCATGGAGAATATCTCTCTTTCGTCTGCCACCTGCATTGCAGGGGCGTTGTCATAACGGTCGCAGGCTATAACATACTGTCCTGCGCGCTTTGCAGCTATCACGAACTCCTTGCCGAGTTCGCCTGAGCCTAACAGAAGAATCTTTTTCATTAGCTTATTGTTTAAGGGTGGTTATAGAAATTACCACCGTTATTTTTTTTGCGGTTATGCGCCACCCTACATTTTAAATCTTTCTCTTATCACCTGTGCTATCACCTCAGCCGTACGTCTTAGTCCGAGCATTGACGAATTAATGCAGAGGTCATAACTCTGTGATGCTCCCCACTGCTTTGAGGTGTAATAATTATAGTATGAGGCTCTCTCTTCCTCTTTTTTCTCAATATATCTTGCGGCTGTCTCTATGTCGCAGCCCAATCGTTCTGACACCACTCTGTTTCGCACATCGTCATCGGCTGTGATGAAGACGCTGAAGAGTTGCTCATTGTCACGCAATATATAGTCGGCACACCGTCCTACGAACACACATGACGACTCCTGCGCCGCTGTCCGTATCACCTCACTCTGCACTTGGAACAGCGACTCCTGCGAAATGCTGTTGTCATAGAATACACTGCTTATCCTGCCCACCCTTGCAGAGAATGCTCCGAAGAGTGTCTTCAGGTTGCCGTGGTTCTCATCATTATGGGCAAAGATTTTGGGGTTGAAACCACTGCGCTCCGCTGCAAGGTTTATCAGTTCGCGATCGTAAAACTTACAATCGAACTCCTCTGCCAGCGCCTGTGCTATCTCGCATCCGCCACTGCCTAACTGTCGTCCTACGCTTATTATGAGATTATTCATAGTTTTATGGTTTTTGGTTGTGGGGTTGTAGGTCTTTCGGTCTTTGGTTGTGGGTCTTTGGTTGTGGGTTATGGACGAGGGACGTAGAAACGCCCTCGCACGATGACTGCGGGGACAGACCAACAACCCACAACCAAAAACCTACTAACCTACTCTCCCCTACTTCAGTTTCTTCATATATGCCCACAGCATAAGATATGCCACCAGTGCTGCCAGTGCATCTGAGAACGGCATGGCGAGCCACACGCCTTCCAGTCCCCACCACTTAGGTAGGAAATACAGGGCTGGCACAAGGAACAGCAGCTGTCTTGACAAGCTGAGGAAGATGCTGACCTTAGCCTTTCCTATTGACTGGAAGAAGTTTGTTATCACCATCTGCGCTCCTATAATGCAGAACATGGACATCATATATCTCAGCGCCACTACCGACATGCTTATCAATGTCTCGTCAGTTGTGAACATTCGCGCCACAAATCGCGGACATATCATGCACAGCAGGAATCCGAAGGCACACACGCTGGTGCCTGCTATTACAGCAAGCTTTAGCACCTCTCTGAGGCGGTTGTAGTTCTGTGCGCCATAGTTATATCCGGAGATTGGCTGCATGCCCTGGCACACGCCGATGGTTATCATGACGAACACGAATGCCACTCTGTTGGCTATGCCGTAGGCTCCTACCGCCATGTCGCCGCCGTATGATGCCAGTGAGTTGTTGATGAAGATGACTACGAAGCATGCACAGGCATTCATGGCAAATGGTGAGACACCGATACTCAGGATATTGCTTACTATCTTGCTCTGTATTCTCACCTTATTATATTCCAGGTGCAGCAGCCCGTTCTTGTTGCGGAACATTCTCCACTGCCAGCATAGCGCGAGCATCTGCGAGATTATAGTAGCGTATGCCGCACCACGTATTCCTAATCCCATGGTGTATATGAACAGTGGGTCAAGTATTGCGTTGAATATCACGGTGAATATCGTCAGGTTCATAGCCGCCCTTGGTTTGCCCTCCGCTCTGAGTACAGCGTTCAGTCCGAGGTACAAGTGCGTCACGGCATTGCCTAAGAGGATAATCTCCATATAGTCTCTGGCGAAAGGCAACGTATTGTCACTGGCACCGAAGAAGCGCAGTATAGGGTCGATAAATAAGAGTCCTATCGCACCGAACAGCACTCCGACGAGTATGTTCAGTGCTACGCAGTTGCCGAGTATCACGTTGGCTATGCCATAGTCGCGCTGTCCTAACTTCACACTGAGGAACGTAGCCGAGCCAACGCCTATCGCTGCGCCGAAGGCTGCCGAGAGGTTCATCAGCGGGAACGTGATGGCGAGTCCTGATATTGCCATGGCTCCTACGCCCTGACCTATGAAGATGCTGTCCACCATATTATATAGCGACGATGCTACCATCGCCACTATCGCTGGCAGTGCATACTGCATCAATAGCTGTCCTACGGGCTTGGTGCCTAATTCTAATGCTGCTTGTTTATTGCTCATTCTGGTGGTTTGGTTGTTTTGTTGTTTGGTGGTTTAGTTGTTTGTACTACTCTGCAAAGTTACTTATTTTTTATCTCACAACAAAACAAAAGAATGAAAAGTTTTGCCATCTTATATTTTTCAATTATCTTTGCAGAGTAGTTGTTTAGTTATTTGGTTGTCTTGTGGTTTAGTTAAGTGGACTATATCACCAAATGCTGTTCAAACAACCAAACAACCAAACAACCAAACAACCAAACAACCAAACAACTAACATGCTTCCTCTCACCCTTTCCCAACTCAATTCTCTCGTCCGCGAGGTGATACAGCTCTCCATGCCTGACGACTACTGGACGGTGGCAGAACTTGCCAACGTGAACGACAGATACGGCAACTGCTACCTTGAACTCGTGGAGAAAGATGATACCACGAACACTCCCAAGGCTCAGGCTCGCGCCTGCTGCTGGCGAAGCACATGGATGCGGCTGGCTCCCAAGTTCCGTAATGCCACGGGTGAGTCCCTGCGCCCTGGCATGAAGGTGCTGCTGCGCCTGCATGCCAACTTCCATGAGGCTTACGGCTTCTCATGGATTGTCAACGACATTGACCCCTCATACACTCTCGGCGATATGGCGCAGAGACGTCAGGAGATTCTCAAGATTCTGAAAGAGGAAGGGGTTATAGATATGAACAAGACTCTTCCCCTACCCTTGTTCATGCAGCGCATCGCCGTGATATCAAGTGCCACGGCGGCGGGCTATGGCGACTTCTGCCGCCAACTGGAGGATAACGACTACGGACTGAAGTTCTACGTCCGTCTCTTTCCTGCCATCATGCAGGGCGAACTGGTGCAGGACAGTATTATCAATGCACTGACAACCATCAACGAGCAGGCTAACCTCTTCGATGCCGTCGTCATCATCCGTGGCGGCGGCAGCACCTCTGACCTGTCGGGCTTCGACACGCTGCCGCTCGCTGAGCATGTGGCTAATTTCCCACTGCCCGTCATAACGGGTATCGGTCACGACCGCGACCAGTCGGTACTTGACATCATAGCATGTGTCAGCCAGAAGACTCCTACCGCCGTTGCCGCCTTCCTCGTCTCCCACCTTGCCGATACGCTGACGAGGATTGACGATTGCTCGCAGCGCATCATACAGTCAGTCACTCTCCGCATGCAGCAGGAGAGCAACGCCATACAGCGTATGGAGCAGCGGCTCACCGCTGCCGTCACCCTCCGCACCACACGTGAGGCGAACCGCATCACGCAGTGCGAGGCGCGCCTGGCGCACGCCATAGCGCAGCGAGCTCTCATGGAGCAAGGGCGCATAGACCGTCTGGCGCAGCGGCTGCCGTGGCTCGCCTCCACCACCATGGAGCGTGAGCAGCACCGTCTCTCCATACTGGAGCAACGCTGCAAGGCTCTTGACCCTGCTCTCATACTGAAGCGCGGCTATTCCATCACTCTGCATAACGGAAAGGCTGTGACTGATAGTGCCACGCTGTCCCAAGGCGATGACGTGGAGATCGTGCTTGCTGTGGGACGCAAGAAGGCGGTAATAAAATAAAGGGTGGTAATTTCTTACCACCCTTTATTTTTCACCGCGCAGTGCCCATCTTCCTGCCATCGCGGTCACGATATGTCGTCACGCCACGGCTGTCCGTAGTCGATGTGCCGACCTTTCTGCCATCGCGGTCGCGATATACTGTCACGCCACGGCTGTTAGTGGTGGAGGTATATGTCTTGCTGCCATCACGGTCACGATATACGGTAGTACCGTTAGAGTTCGTGGTTGATGTGCCCGTCTTGCTGCCATCGCGGTCGCGATATACGGTAGTACCGCTGGAGTTAGTGGTTGACGTGCCCGTCTTGCTGCCATCAAGGTCACGATAGATAGTCTTCTGTGCAGCGAGCGTAGCTACTACAAATGCTGCCAGTATCGCTGCCTTTGTTCTTGTATTCATGATAGTTATAGTTAGTATTTAGTATTCTTAGTGTTATTTTCTTGTTAGTAGGTTTTCTCGTCTCTCTTCTTCACCTCATCCATTCATCTTCCTCATGCGGCAGGAAGTCCATCAGCATCTGCTGTGCCTGTGGCGACTTCTCATTGAGTCTGTACCATCCCTTGGTATCAGTCTTCACCACCAGTCCACCGCGCTTCGTGCTCTCCGCCCGCAGCCAGTCCGCCACAATGGAATAGATATGCTCACGGTCCTGCGGCTCAAACAGTGTATTAGTGATGTTATACACATTGAGCGCTATACGACGTAAAGGCATACCGTTAGGGTATGCCTCCGTCAGTATTTTCATTATGTGTGTGGCACAAAGCATTCTGCTTGCTTTTCTATATTATGGTGGTAATTATCAAAACCACCCATTATTCTTCTTCCGCGAACTTCTGTTCTATCCTACCATTGAGGTATTTCATGGCAGCACTGCCAAAGAGCTCTTCATTCTGCGTCTCTTTGCGTATCTCCTCCACCTTGTCTGCGAAGCGTTTCAGATACCTTTCCTTGCTGCTCATCTGGTTGCCATCGTGCTTGCTTGACATCTGTCCAGTACTCTTCACATAGCTGTTGCAGTCTATGTACTTCACTATCTCTCTGGCGGCCTTCAGTGCTGCCTCATCATAGCGGTTCACGAATTTACCGAAGAGTTCGTCATGCACGAAGATGACATTCTGCGAAATCTTCTTTTTCAGTCCCTCACTCAGATGGTTCTCTACATCACTGAGGGCGGCAATAACTATTTGTGCGTAATCACATGACGGTATAGTGCTTTCGTCTGGCTCTTTCACGTACACGCCTTTCTCCTCATACCACACCTTATATATATAGTCACGTGCAGCCTGATATCCAGCATCCTCCATTGTCTCCAGTGCCATCTTTCTTATTATGCACGCCACATGGGCCGCTATGCGCTTGTATTTCGTACCAAGCACGAAGTCCACGAGCGGTTTGTTGTCCACGAAGAACTCTTCTGGAGCACTGATGCCGAGCACCATAGGGTCAAAGGAGTAATGGTACACGAGGTCATGACAGAATCCCGCCAGCGTAAGATAGAAAGAGCATAACAGTCTCTCATCGTCCTCCATCACCTCTCTCGCCTTTGGCTCCATCAACGGATTGGCATACTTGCGGCTGCGGTTTCTGCCTTCCCTACTGGTCCAGAAATATTCTGAGAGCTTAGCAGCGGCAGAGGTCTTGGCACTACCCTCCAGCAGCCTCTCTGTCTGCTCAAGGATAAAAGCCTCCTGCTCCTTCTCCGTCATGTTTATAACATTCGTTATCTCTACATCGCTGAAGAATGCTTCCTTCAGCAATTGGAAAAATTCCTGTATTCTTTGTTTTGTTTCGTCCATGGTTAGTATGTGTGTTATTAGTTTTTCTCATTTGGCTTAACGATATCGGCTTTGCCGCTTCGCTTGTCGAAGTACATAGACAACATGGGGACTACGCTTTTGTTGTTTTTGTTGTCTTAGTTGTTTTTTGACAGACAACTTAGACAACATGGACAACTTTTTCGTCGCTATTGTTGTCTTGGTTGTCTCTGTTGTCTTGGTTGACAGACTAATCGGCTTTGCCGCTTCGCTTGTCGAAGTAATCGGCTTTGCCGCTTCGCTTGTCGAAGTAATCGGCTTTGCCGCTTCGCTTGT
>SAMEA104315434__coassemble_561_pt1 | contig 19324 bp, 17 predicted proteins | sample SAMEA104315434__metabat2_high_PE_014 | metagenome-assembled genome bin SAMEA104315434 (sample SAMEA104315434) | gut metagenome | biome: Monkey gut; feature: monkey-associated habitat; material: faeces | place: China | collected 2013
CTAACTATTTGATTCTGCAAGAAAAACAACTAGGAAATGTCAAACTTGGGTTAATTTTATTATGACAGTTTGAATCTCCATCTATAATTCACTATTTGCTGAACTGATACAAGATACGTTTTCTTATGGTTGTTTTAATTCTATGCCAAAGGGAAATCTCGTTTAGGTTTCAGTCTGACTCTTTCAAGTTTTAGTCTGTTTCTTTGCAAAGGTAGGTATTATATAGATACGCTCCAAATTAATCTCCCACAAAACATGTAGGGAAGACGTATTATGACACAAATGAAAAAGTATATGGTATTTTATCAAAAGTTTTTCGACAAGCGAAGCGGCAAAGCCGATTTCTTCGACTAGCGAAGCGGCAGAGCCGATTTTTTCGACAAGCGAATGACAACTCTTTTTAGGTTCATCCGACATTTCAAGTGATGAATATATGATGATAATCACTCCCCGCCCCTGTAAGGGGCTGAGTGTAGGTTAATGATTTCACTCCAAATACAAAAAGCCCCCCAAAAAATAAATATGTTTTTTACAAAATAAATATCATACTATCATACTCATCAGTAATACGCTGAATATCAACCACAAAAGTCATGACGTTTCTCATGATATTTCTCTTTGAAAACACCATGAAAAGACATGCTCAACTGACTGCTATGCTTTCGCATTGCGATCACTATGCTTTCGTAATGCGATTAATGCCCTTTCGCAAAGCAATCAGATAGTTCTGGCAATGGCAGCAAAAGCCAGCTTGTAAACATGACATTTCTGACATGATTTTCCATAACACATAGAAACAAGAATCCCCTTTGCGAATATTCACAAAGGGGATTCTTGTTCCTGGTATATATTTAGAATGTCAGTCTGAAACCGAATCTTACACCGTGCTTGGTGGCGGTAGGAAGATTAAGGTATGTCAGACGGCGTACGTATTCTACTGACAGGAGCTTGAAGATGTTCGTTATGCCGAGACGGAACTCCATGTATGGGTTCCTGGTGTCCATCACATAACACCCTGCAGGGAAGTTCATCAAGCGACTGTTGCCGAAGTTACACTCTGCCGTAGGGTCATTTCTCTCTGACAGTCCGCCATAGAGAATGTTGAAACCTATGAGCTCGCGCCACTGCATGTGCTTGATGAGCGGTATGCGATTGAAGAGCTTACCGTTGGCGTTCCACTCAAGGGAGAGGGAGACATACTTGTCGTTGAGGAACTCCATATTGTTTATCAACTCGAAGGTCTCTGGCTGCCAGATATATGAAAGGTTGGCAGCGGGTGCTATGAGGAGTGGGAACGGAACCTGACTCCACTGCATTCCTCCCTTGAGGAAACAGTCTATCTTGCCCCAGCTGTTGAGCCATATGCGCTTATAGATAGATGCCTCGGTAACATGGTAGTCATAATCGCCTCCCATGACTCCTTTCAGACCTATGGTGTGCTTCAACTTGAATATCGGTGCGTCACGGTTGGTCGGGAAGCGGCGCTGCTTGGAGTTGACGTATGACTGGCCTGGTGAATAAACCATTTGCAAGTACACCTCAGTGGTTCTGTACCTGCCCTGGTCGCCATCGGGAAGAACAGTGCCGAGGTTCTCGAATTTCCAGTCGCCCACGGCTTTGTTACTCTCGAACTTCACACCACCGAAGATGCCGAAGCCCCACTCTTCTTCACGCTCGAAGTCAATGGTCTGGCGGTGATAGTATGACATCTTCTCGACCTTGCTCCATCGCAGTGAGGCGAAGACATTATCCTTGTCCACATTCTTGAACTTGTCTGACGGGGAGTTGATGTCGTAGGATGTACCGATGATAATATTGCGCTTAGGATACTCCTCTGGTGAATACGCCTTCTTGTTGAATGAGTATGTGAACGTTCCACCGAAGTAGTTGTTTGATGTCTTGAAACCATGCGCCACGTATCCTTTTAGGAATACGTGCGGATTTAGACTGGCAGTGGTCTGTGCGGACGCTCTGAGTCTGAAGCCGTCGATATCGTTTGATGACACCATGGAGTTGATAGGACCTATGTCCACCTTGCTCGGATTGCCCGCCTTGGAAGTCTCCACAAAGTTCTCCATAACGGCCTTCATACCTGTGATGAGCCAGCCGAAGCCCTTTATGCTCTTGATGCCCTTGAGGAAATTGTCCATTCCCTCCTCGCCTGTGGTCAGCCCTACCTCGCGGTTGTCCGTCCAATAGTCCTTGTTACGCATCTCCGAGTACGGGTCACGTTTCTCCTTGCCCTTGCCACGGAATACCTTCGGGTCTATAGGGTCGAAGGCGTAGTCGTTGCGCCGCGACACTCTCGACACGAGGAAGTTACCGCTCTTGCCAGCTATGGTCATCTCTACAAGCATGTCATTGGTGGAGAGTACCCAGTCGCCAGAGGGGAGACGGAGGTATTCCTGCTCTATCGCCATGTTCTTGACAAAGTTCACGTCTGAACGTGACGGTATGCTGAGGTGAACCTTCTTCACATGGAGCGTGGAGTCCTTAAGAATATAGAGGTCGCCACGGAAGCCGAAGTCCTGCTGGTTATTTGGAAGGAAGGTGACATGGATACATGAGTCGGCATCGACCTTCAGCGTATCAACGATATAATAGCGATAGAATCCTATGGCAGACTTGCCTATCGGCGATGTGAAAGGGAACTGAAGCAGGCGCACCTGGTCCTCATAGATGTCCACCTCGCTGAAGACTTCCTTTGCCATCGTGCTGAAGATGTCGCCAGTCTCTATCAGTTCGTTTACACCGTATGACTTCTCTGCATCAATATAGATACGCTCCTTGGAGGGATCCTTGCGATAGTATTTATGGAATATCTTCTCGGTAACTATAACCGGAAGGACATTCTTGCCTGTTATCGGATTCTTCTCCACCTGCTCCTTCAGCCACGGCTTACGGGCATAGACACCAGAATCGAGCGATGACTTGCTGATATCGTTAAGGGAGATGGTTATCTTCTCATAGTTACGATACTGGTAGAAGTCCTTATTCTCAAGCGATGTCTGTTTCTTGGCGGCAATTACGCGCTTCATCAGCTCCACCGCAGGATTTTCCTTACGTGAATACTTGGACTTCTTTGACTTGATCATCACCTCGTCCAGATACTTAGACTCTGGCTTCAACTTAACATTGAATGATGCAGGAGTGGCAGAAGTAACCTTTATGGTCTTGGACTTATAGCCGATAGCGGAGAATGTTATCATCCAGCCATCGTGTCTTGCTATCTTATAAACGCCATAAGCATCACTTATGGCTGCCACATGATTGCCCTTGTAAGAGATACTTGCAAATGGTATACTGTCTCCATTCTCTGCATCTATCACAGCACCATGTATCTGTGCCTTGGCTGCTATCGCCACCACACAGAACACTAATAAAAGGAAAAATCTCTCAATCTTTACCACGGGTTTACTATTACTTATCTTTACAACTTTTTATCTCTGTACTTTTCGACTGCAAAGTTACACATTTAATATGATATAAGAGAAAACTCAACGCACTTTTTTGAGTTTATTGTGAAAAATATGACATAAAATAATATAAAAAGGACACAGAAGACTGAATTCATGGTCTTTTGTGTCCTTTTCATAGATGATTACAGGTTATTGTGCATCACGTCAGTCGTTATACTACGAAAGATGATGGAATTGTGAATTATGCACTACGGATTGCACATTACTCCTCGTATTCCGTCGTATCTTCGATGCCTGCATCACGCAGAGCGTCACGGCGTTCGGTGCATGTGCCACACTTGCCACAGTGTTTCTCCCCTCCCTTATAGCATGACCATGTCTCGCTATAATCAAGTCCGAGGGCTGCCCCTCTGCGTGCAATGTCGGTCTTGCTGATATTGGTATATGGCGCACTGATATCTATACCATCGTATGTGCCATTGGCTATGGCATCGCTCATGGCACTTACGAAGCCTGGCCGACAGTCCGGGTATATGGCATGGTCGCCCGAATGGTTGGCGAGCATGACATGCTTCAATCCGTTGCTCTCGGCAAGCCCAGCCGCTATGGCTAGCATGATACCATTGCGGAACGGCACTACGGTAGACTTCATATTGTCATCGTCATAGTGCCCTTCTGGAATATCCTCACCTCCGATGAGCAGCGATGATTTGAAATATTGCTGCATGAAGCCTAACGGAATGATGATATGCTTGATGCCGAGACGCTCGCAGTGGAGCTTGGCAAAGGCTATCTCACGCTCGTTATGCTTGCTACCGTAATTGAATGTAACGGCAAGGGCTATGCTGTCCTTGTAGTCATAGAGCATGGTTACGGAATCCATGCCGCCTGATAATATTATGACGCTGTCTTTCATTTTTTCTATAACCTAATGTTCATAATTCATGAATTGTGAATTGTGAATCAATTATTAAATGTCCATACCAGTCCTGTTCGCATTACGCTGCCGTTTGTAGGATGGTGAGGGGTGAGGAAGTAGTTGTTGCCGCCTGCTCCTGCATTGACATGAGTCATCATGATGAAGAAGCGGCACTGCTTCAACTTGAAGTTGAGATAGGCGTTGACTATCGGATAGTTGCCTACCTTTGTCTTCACTGCCTCGTTCTCCTGTATGGCATACTGTCCTAACTGCGGGAGGTATTCTGGCGCATAGTAACTGGTAAACCAGTAAGCATCGGCACCGAAATGTACTCTCAGCACCTTGGCTATCCTAAAGTCAAGGTAGAGGTTCGTCCACAGATTAAGGTCTGGTGCTGGCAGTATGTCGCTGTCAGAACTCTTCTGGAACGTAAGCCTGTTCTCCCAATGCAGCGGACCTGTCTTGAAGTTCTGCTCCAGCATGATGGTGAAGAGACTGATGTTCTTTGAGGACTGACGCATCTCTGCACTGAGATTGTTCACCGTAGAACTGGTAGGGCGGGTGTAGCTCTCTGCGAGATACACGTAGTTCTGAAGGTTGTCATACGCCACACGTAGCTTTGTCTGCGTACGCTCAAGACTGAAGTTGCCTTCAAGGTGCGTATGCATCTGCTTGTTGAAGCCGTCATGGTCCCACCAGAAGTGGCGAGAATGATAGTGCCGCTGGATGAATGTAGGATTGGTAAGATGGTAGGACGCCTTCAACGCTACGTTGACAGTATCTTTCCACAATGGGAACTTGATGTCGCCATAGCCGTCTACCTTTATGTCTCCTACGTCTTCACCTATGAGGACCGTCTGGAATGTGGCGTTATAATGCAGCTTGTTGCCCGTAGACTTGATTATCTGTCCACCAACGCCGAAGTTGTGTTCATTATATGAACCATACGCATTCATGCCAATCTCTGGCATGCTGTAATGCCTCAACTCATGATTCACGAAGAGTTTCAGTCCCATGGGCACATACTTGTTGAGACCTTCCATCAATGCCACGGCAAAGCGGTTGCGTATGGAGTGATACTTGATTTCGTCATATATAGAGTCACCGAATGCTCTCTCTGACAATGCCTGATAGCTATTGAGATAGTAGTTCTCGGGTGTGCGGTACGCTATATACGTTCTGTCGTTGGTATCGTAGTTGAGATGATGGATAAAACTGGTGACTGGTACGTATATATCTTTTGTCCACGAAGTGTCTTCCGCCTCCGTTTTCTTTGCCTGCATGATGCTGTCGGCAGCGGCTTTTGCCAGCTCTTCCGCCTTCTTGCGTGCTTCGTCTTTTATGGAACTGTCTGGCAGGTCGCCTACTATCACTGCGTCATCAGGACGCCCAGACAAGCGTTTCGATGGTGCTGGTTCTTCCTTCTTCTCACCTTCCTTCGTTGTCTCCGTAGCAACACTCGCCTGTTTTGACTTCAAGGCGAATCGCTTAGCCTCTTTTTCCTCCTCGGTCATAGGCACTTCCTTGTGGAAGCCTATGTTATATCGATGAGAGAGTGTGGCATGGAAGGCATCGTTTCTGTTCCAGTTGTCAGAAAGGATGGTAGGTATTTCATTGGAAGAGTATGTCTCGCTCTGTGCTTCTGGATGCTTTATGTAGTCATCATCGGCTATACCACCATTCTCGTTTGTCTTCATGTGGTCAAAAGACAGGATTAGATGTGCCTGGTATCGCTGACCGATGTAAGAGCCCCACATGGTATAGTCGAAATACGCTCCGTTCTGATTCTGATAGTAACCACGCCCGTAGAGATAGTCAAACTTGAAGCCAAAACCTGCCTCCTTGTTTATATTAGTAGCAAAGATGGCCTTCAGATGGTCCTCGCCGTCAGTCTTGTCACCGCAACTGTTATAATAAAGGTTGGTGATTGGCGACAGGGTGTTGGTGAAACGCAGTTCCGACGGTTTGGTGATGAAATAGCCGAAGGGTTCAAGGAACGGCATGCGCGGTGAGAAGTCACGGTCGGTTGCTATACGTGAGATACGAGGCGAACCGAGGTTGCCAGTAGTGTTATACTCTCCGTACGGTCCCTCCGTGAAGATGGAGTTCATCACCAGGTGCTGTGCAGTATCTGGCTTCTGCTGTGTTATGTCGCCGAACATCTCATCGATGGTCCACACACGCAGTCCTTTCGGAACTTTCTTGTGACTCGCATTCAAGGAGTCAAGGGCACGATTGGGGTTGAATGTGTTATCCGTCACGGTAAACCCATCCATACTATTATCATCTATCTGCGCCCACGAGATGCAGACAGTGAAGACTGCCATTACGGCTGTGAGAATGAAACGTCTCATTTCTTGAACCGGAGCATGCACTCCGCCATCTTTATTGATACGGCTATGATTATTACTATTATGCCCTGGCGCATCTCTACGCCCTTTCCGAACACTCCACAATACATCAGCGCTCCCACTACAGCCGTGAGCATAAAGAGTATGTTGAGTACCTGACGGATGTAGAACACTGTATCACGCACCTTTGGCGGTTTGGCATGACGATGCGGACGCTGTGCTATCCTGCCATTCTCCAGCTGTTCATCAGCATCTTCCGATGTGCGCTGCCATTTTGTATTGTCCATAAATTATGTTCATCATCGTTTCCCTCATGCATTGCACGGGGGGAACTATCCATGTTTTACTTTGTCAGATATTCTTCTATAGTCTTGAATATCTGGTCTTTCCTGTCAATAGTCTTTGTACGGAATTTGCGTACGCCGCCTTTCTGGAAGCCCGTCTTTGCCTTATTAAGCGACTCGGCATCTGAAATCATATCTTCTGCTGGGAAGGCGCCACCGCCACGATCTTCTTCATAGATATAACTCATATTACGCATGGAGAGCGTACACTTGCCATCAAGACACCTTACCAGAAGCTGGTAATTGAACTTCGTGCGGTCAAGAGACAGCGGTCTGTTCTCAAACACAAGCCACTCCTGCAGGGTTGCACCTATTTCCTTGGCATTTTCGTTAACCACCGCAACCTTGCTGCGATCTGTCATTCCATTGCTCATGCAGAATGCCTGCAGGAACTGCATCATTGAGTCGTATATCTGCTTCGCACTTTTACCTGGCACATTAACAGAATAGTCCCACTGTACCTTTCCGTTAACCTCAGGGCATGCTCCCTCAAGATACTTCTTGTCTACGACTTTTGACTCCTTATTGCGATCAAAGAGTCCGCGACGTTCTTTCTTTACCATCTTACCGTCAGGTCCCATAGTATAGGTATCTTCTGGTACGGAGTAGTCTCCTACAATCTGTGCGTTGGCAGTAGCCATAAACGCAAACAGTCCAATAAGCAATGTCTGTTTCTTCATCTTTGTATATAGTTTAGGGTCATCTTTCTCTATTGCAGATAGCAGAAATACAAGGCGGCAAGTATAGCGACAAGTATCAAAGTGATGACAGCACGCACCATGCAGCCTACGAATTTCTTTATCAGTATAATAGCAATGATGATTGCTATTATACCTATTATATATTCATTCATTTTCTTTTTCCTTATTTTGTATACGCCATGCCCGCCAGCAGAGGCACAGCATCAGCACGCTATACTTTCCTATTGCTCGAATGTAGTCTGCGGATGGTCCGCCTTGCGGTCTCTGTTAATAATCTCCTTGAAGTTTGGCGGTATAGGAGTAGAGAAACGCATCGCCTTGCGTGTTACAGGATGATAGAAGCAAAGCATATACGCATGAAGGCAGAGTCGGTGCAATGGGTTGTCTCCATTGCCGTACTTCACGTCTCCGCACACAGGATGCCCCATATCAGCCGAGTGCACACGTATCTGGTTCTTGCGTCCTGTCTCCAGTCTGTACTCCACGAGCGAATGCTCCGTAGAACAGCTGAGCACGTTGAAATGCGTCACTGCATATTTGCCACCGTTGTCTACTGGTGAGGAGAAGGTCACATACGCCTTGTTATCTTTAAGCCAGTTGGCGATGGTACCTGTCTGTTCCTCCATCTCACCGCTGACAAGAGCCACATAACGACGGTCGAACACGATATCATGCCACTCATGCTCCAGTATCTGTTCGGTCTCCATATCCTTGGCATATATCATTAGTCCGCTTGTATCACGGTCCAGACGGTGAACCACATGGGCACGACATTTCTGGCGGGTGCGCTTGAAATAATCATCAAGCACCGTCTTGACATTAAGTGAGGAGTGACCAGCCGCCATAGAGAGGATGCCTGGTTTCTTTTCTATCACAAGCAGATACTGGTCTTCATAGACTATGCTGACATAACGGCTCTTGAAAGTATCATTACGTTTGGAATTGCTAACGCTGACCCTGTCGCCAGGATTGAGCGGATAGTCAAACTGCGTTACTTGTTTGCCGTTAACCTTAATACCCCTTCCCTGCAGCGTCGCCTTTATCTTGTTGCGGCTACCAGGAAGTGTGGCAAGAAGAAACTCCAACAGCGGAGCTTTCCTGTCGCAGTCGTACTGCTTGTATTCTTTTAATCTTGGGTTATACATCAAATACGGTATTGTTAATCAACTGGTGCCCAATACACCTTATAATATATTGGGCACCTGCGCGCTTTCACTTCCGGAACGAAGCGTCTGCATTTATTTCTTATTCATAGTTGGCGAAAACTTCGCTAACAGTGTTCACCTCCAGCATTGACACACCGTCACTCTTGTCTGTCACGCCGATATTCATGTGTCCAGAGAGATAAACCACCTTGTCATCGTCAGTCACCATTCCCATCTTGTGAAGCTTCCGCACGGTATAATAGAACATCTTGTCCAACTCATCCTTCTTAGGGAATGTAGCGATAACGCCATAAGACAGAGCAAGCCATCTCTGAAGTTTGTCGTGCTTACAGATAGCAACAACAGGGTTAGGTCCGCGATATGCTGCCAGCGTGCGAGCGTCATGTCCGTTGCCAGAGTCTGTCAAAATACACTTCACATCCAACTTGGCAGTAGTCTCTATTGCCGCCTTACAAAGGAAGTCACGCAGATTAGTATCCGCACCATCCACGTCCACCTTATGAGAATAAAGGGCACGGTCGGCTTCTGCCTGCTCCGCTATACGGGCCATAGTACGAACAGCCTCCACTGGATACGCACCGCTTGCAGTCTCACCTGAAAGCATCAGCGCATCTGTGTTATTGAATACCGCCGTAGCTATATCGCTCACCTCAGCACGTGTAGGGCGTGGATTCTTTATCATGGTGTGAAGCATCTGCGTGGCAACGATTACCGGCTTCTTCTTAAACACGCATTTCTTGATAATCATGCGCTGTATGCCTGGAATCTTCTCTGCTGGAATCTCGATGCCGAGGTCTCCACGTGCAACCATTATGCCATAGCAGTTATCAATAATCTCGTCTATATTGTCCACGCCCTCCTGATTCTCAATCTTTGAGATTATTTTTATATCTGAGTTATGTGCATCAAGAATCTCCTGAACAGCAAGCAAGTCTTTCTTTGAACGAACAAAAGAGTGAGCTATAAAGTCTATATCCTCTTCTATTGCCAATAGGATATTCTGTTTATCCTTCTCTGTAAGTGCAGGTAGATCGATATGCTCTCCTGGCACATTCACACTCTTGTGCGAACCAAGTTTACCATCGTTCATTACTTCAGCGACAATCTTCTCACCGTCGTTCTCTACGACCTTCATATCAAGTTCACCGTCATCAAACAGCACATCATCGCCTACCTTCACGTCCTTGACAAAGTCCGGATATGACACACAGACCGTATCATGATTTGAATCATGAGCAGGATCACCCACAATAGTCACCTTTTCGCCAGTACTGTACATGATAGGAGCATCAGTTCCCGTAGTTCTCACTTCCGGTCCCTTGGTATCGATAAGTATGCCGATATGCGGAGACACTGCTCTAACATTACGGATAATCTTACGCAAGCCCTCAGGAGTAGCATGAGCAGTGTTCATTCTGATAACATTAACACCGGCTTCATAGAGATCCTTGATAAACTCCACCTCACACCTGAGGTCACTGACTGAGGCAACGATTTTAGTCTGTTTCATATCTTCCTTTTTCTGTTACGGTTTATATACAACTAATATCATGCAAATTTACTATTTTTCCCCCGAAAACACAAGAAAAACGGCAAAATAAGGTAATATTTTAATAAAACGATGATATTTTTTTTGAAATGTTTTGTTTTTCCAAAGAATAATAGTACTTTTGCAATTGCAATGTAGAGATTGCAATTTACAAAAACATCTAGACAAAGAACTAATAGGGCACGAACCCCGTTGACAACACATCATGAATACTGACATATCTCATTCTGGCATTGTTGACAGCATCTCCAATGAGGTGGTGAGGGTTCGTATTGTGCAAAGCAGTTCGTGTGCGGCATGCAAGGTTGCTTCTTACTGCACGTCTGCTGAAAGCAAGGAGAAGTTTATTGACGTTAAATGCAGTAATGCAAGTCGTTTCACCGTAGGACAAAAAGTGATTGTAGCCACTGACAATTCCAACGGGGCAAAAGCTGTAACGCTTGCGTTCGCCATACCTGCCGTATTGCTGTTTGCCACTGTTGCCATGTGCATATTCTCTGGAATATCGGAGGGATATGCCGCGCTTGCAGGTGTTGCAATTCTCGTACCATACTACTTGGCGATATACTTCTTTAACGACACTTTAAAAAGAGAGCTGACTTTTACAATTACTCCTAATAAATAAAAAACGTTACTACCAACTTATACTAACTACTACGAGTTCCACATCAGCGGCATGTCCGCTGATGTGGACATTTTAAGGAACTGACAGAAAATACTAAATAACTACATAACTACAAAAACTAACAAAAAACTATGAACTTTATTTTACCCGCAGTATTAACTCTTGGCATCATTGCCTTGATTGCAGCAGTCATACTCTATGTCTGCTCCAAGAGGTTTGCTGTACAAGAAGACCCCCGCATTGCGCAGATAGCAGAGATTCTGCCGCAAGCCAACTGTGGCGGATGTGGCTTTCCTGGCTGTTCGGGTATGGCTGATGCCTTGGTAAAAGGTGCAGACGCTGGCTCCATAGAAGGACTTAACTGTCCTGTTGGCGGCGCCGAACTGATGACAAAGGTAGCAGACCTTCTCGGTATGGCTATTGCTAACAGCGCGCCTAAGGTCGCAGTGGTGAAGTGTAACGGATGCTTCGCCAACAGACCAAGAACTTGTGAATATGACGGTCTTCGCACCTGCACTGCCATGAACGCTACTGGTGCTGGCGAGACTGCATGCGGTTACGGCTGTCTCGGCTGTGGCGACTGTGTCAAGGCATGTGCATTCGATGCCATTCACATTAATCCAGAAACAGGTCTGCCTGAGGTAGACGAAGAGAAGTGTACGTCATGCGGAGCCTGCGCCAAGGCATGTCCACGCCACATCATAGAGATACGACTCAAGGGTAAAGTAATAAAAGATACAGCACGCAGAGTGTACGTATCATGCGTAAACAAGGACAAGGGTCCTGCTGCTAACAAAGCCTGCAAGGTCAGCTGCATAGCATGTGGCAAATGCCAGAAGGTTTGTAAGTTTGATGCCATTACTATAGAAAATAATGTGGCATACATTGACTACAACAAGTGTAAGGCCTGCGGCATGTGCGTCCGTGAATGTCCTAAGCATGCCATTCACGCTACATGGGAGCTACCTGCCCTCAAACCTAAGGCAGAGGCTACCAAGGTAGCTGAAGTCACCCCGAAGGTTACAGAGAACACGACAGCGGCAACAGCCGACAACAATGGTGCAACAAACAACAAGGAGGCTTAACAGATGAAGATTCGTACATTCAGAATAGGTGGAATACATCCAGAAGAGAACAAACTCAGCAACGATGTTGCAACAACACCTGCACCATTGCCCAAGCAGGTCATCATACCAATGGGACAGCATATCGGTGCTCCTGCCAAGCCTATAGTAAAAAGAGGCGACAAGGTAAAGGTCGGCACTATGATAGCAGAGGCTGGCGGTTTCGTCAGTGCAAATATCTTTTCGTCCGTCTCTGGCACAGTAGCGAAAGTTGACAACGCCATTGATGCTTCAGGTTATCTGCGCCCTGCCGTTATCATCAACGTAGAGGGTGATGAATGGGAGGAGACTATTGACCGCAGCGACAAATTGGAACGTCTGGCAGACCACCCGGAACTGACACCTGAAGAGATAGTCAGCCGCGTGAAATATGCTGGCGTTGTAGGTATGGGTGGTGCATGCTTCCCTACCCACGTAAAGCTCTGTCCTCCTCCAGGGACCAAGGCAGAGTGCGTAATCATCAATGGAGTAGAGTGTGAACCATATATTACCTCTGACTACCGACTTATGATGGAGAAGTCCAACGAGCTTATCGAGGGCGTAAAGATTCTCATGGCTACCGTAAAGGTGAACAAGGGTTACATAGCAATAGAAGACAACAAGCCCGCAGCCATAGCTCTGCTTACAGAGAAGCTCAAGGACAACAACGAGATTGAGGTTGTACCTCTTCAGAAGAAATATCCACAGGGTGGCGAGAAGCAGCTCATTGACGCCGTGATACGCCGTCAGGTGCCAGCACCTCCTGCCATCCCTATCAATGTAGGTGCCATCGTTCAGAATGCTGGCACGGCAGTGGCTGTATATGAGGCAGTAATGAAACGCAAGCCGCTCTTTGAGCGTTACACCACCGTTACTGGCAAGAAACTTGCACATCCAGGTAACTTCCTCGTAAGAATGGGCACTACCTTTGGTGAACTCATCAATCTTTGTGGCGGACTACCAGAGGGTGACAACAAGGTTCTCGCCGGCGGTCCGATGATGGGTAAGGCTGTCAACTCTCTTGACGTACCTGTAGGCAAGGGACAGAACTCTATCACCATTCTCACTGATGACGACGCACACCGCAAGGCAGCACAGCCATGTATCAGATGTGCCAAGTGCGTTAGTGCATGCCCTATGGGTCTTGAACCATTCCTACTCGCTACAGGCAGCGCTATGAAGAAGTGGGACATGCTGGAGAAGGAGATGATAACATCATGCATAGAATGTGGCTCCTGCCAGTTCACATGTCCAGCCCACCGCCCCATGCTCGACAACATACGTCAGGGCAAACAAACCGTTATGGGTATCATACGCGGCAGAGCGGCAAAGAAGTAAAACCCTCAAACAAACAAAGAAACAACAATGTCTAAATTAATAGTATCTCTTTCACCTCATGCTCATGGCAACGACTCCGTGGAGAGAAACATGTATGGTGTGGTGACAGCCCTTCTGCCAGCCCTCCTCGCATCATTCTACTTCTTCGGTCTCGGATCAATAATAGTATGTCTGGTGAGCGTAGCAGCCTGCCTCTTCTTTGAGTGGGCTATATGCAAGGCTTTCCTCAAGCGAGAGCCATCACTGCTTGACGGTTCCGCCCTCGTGACAGGACTGCTCCTCGGCATGAACCTTCCATCCAACTTCCCACTGTGGATGATTGTAGTTGGCGCACTGATAGCCATCGGTGTCGGTAAGATGACATTCGGCGGATTGGGGCAGAACCCTTTCAACCCTGCCCTCGTAGGCAGATGCTTCCTGCTTGTCAGCTTCCCGACTGCCATGACATCATGGCCTACGACTGGTCAGTGGGCAGCGTATACTGACGCAGAGACTGGTGCCACACCTCTTGCACTGATGAAACAGGCGGTTAAAGGTAATGCCGATGCACTTGACAAACTTCCTACTGCATGGGACATGTTCCTAGGCAATGTCAACACAGGTGCAGGTACCATCGGTGAGATATGCGCCCTTGCGCTCCTCCTCGGACTTGCATACATGCTGTGGAAGAAGATTATCACATGGCATATCCCAGTCAGCATAATTGCTACAGTGTTCGTCATCGCAGGTCTTCTGTGGCTTGCCGACAGCACTACTTACGCTGACCCATTCCAGGTAATCTTCTCTGGTGGCTTGATGCTCGGTGCCATCTTTATGGCAACAGACTATGTCACATCACCAATGAACCACAAGGGGCAGATTATCTACGGTATCAGCATCGGTGCACTTACCATCATCATCCGTAACTGGGGTGCATACCCAGAAGGCATGTCATTCGCCATACTGATAATGAATGCGTTCACTCCGCTTATCAACATGTACGTCAAGCCAAAGCGCTTCGGCGAGATAGCAGCAAAGAAATAATTAAAGGAGGTCACTAAAATGGGAAAAATAAAATCTAATCTTCAGAATATGGTGCTCGTGCTGACTGGCTCGGCACTCATCTGCGGTGGTCTTCTGGCTTACGTCAACAACCTCACCAAGCCTACTATTGAGGCGCAGGCAGATAAGGCTCTTAACGAAGGAATTGCAGCAGTGCTCGGTGGCGATGCTGGAAACAGACTTGCAGAACCTGAGACCGTAAAAAGAGAAATTGCAGGTAAAGAGCAGGAGTTCATCATATACAAGATGCAAAACGGAACAGCCGTACAGTCAACAGACCCTAACGGCTTCGGTGGCAATCTGAAAGTGCTGGTAGGCTTCAACGCTGACGGAGACATTCTCGGCTATACCGTGCTTGAACACGCAGAAACCCCAGGTCTCGGTGCCAAAGCGGGAGAGTGGTTCCAGAAAGGACAGCCGGGCTGCATAATAGGCAAGAACCCTGGCAAGAGTAACTTCACCGTCAGCAAGGACGGTGGCGACATTGATGCCATAACAGCCTCTACTATTACCTCGCGCGCTTTCCTGCGTGCGGTACAGCAGGCATACAATACCCTCAAGGACAACACCGACGGAAACACTGGTGCTACCACCAAGAAGGTAACGGCAGAAAAATAACTATCAAGAATCCCACAGTAATTAATCACAGCAAGAAATCGGCTCTGCCGCTTGCCAAAGTAAGAAATTACAACTATGTCAAAACTCGGATTAATACTCAACGGCATAATAAAGGAGAACCCTACGTTTGCGCTGATGCTGGGCATGTGTCCTACACTTGCTACAACTACCAGTGCTACCAATGGCATGATGATGGGTCTCGCCACCATGACGGTGCTCATCTTCTCAAACATCATCATCTCCTGCATCAAGAATATCACACCTGACATGGTGCATATTCCTGTTTATATCGTGGTAATCGCCACACTCGTAACCATCGTGCAGTTTGTCCTCGCTGCCTACGCCCCAGAGGTCAACAAGTCTCTCGGTCTGTTCATCCCGCTCATCGTGGTAAACTGTATAATCCTTGGCCGTGCGGAGTCATTCGCAGGCAAGAACAATCCTTTCGACTCAGCCCTTGACGGTATAGGCATCGGTCTTGGCTTCACACTTGGACTCACCACCCTCGGTGTAGCGCGTGAACTCCTCGGCAACGGAACCATATTCGGCATAAGCATCCTGCCAAGCGACTTCAGCATGCTTATCTTCATCCTGCCTCCAGGAGCATTCCTCACATTGGGCTATATAATCGCAATCATCAACCGTTTCAAGAAGGCATAAAGAATGGAATACCTATTAATATTCATAGCAGCGATATTCGTAAACAATATCGTGCTCTCACAATTCCTGGGCATCTGCCCATTCCTCGGCGTCAGCCAAAAGGTTAACACCTCTCTCGGAATGTCTGCGGCAGTAGCCTTCGTTATGTTGCTTGCCACTCTCGTAACATGGCTTGTGCAGATGTTCGTGCTCAACCCGTTGGGTCTCGGTTATCTACAGACGTTAACATTCATTCTCGTCATCGCAGCATTGGTGCAGATGGTGGAGATAGTACTCAAGAAAGTCTCTCCCCCACTCTATCAGGCTCTTGGCGTATTTCTCCCTCTTATCACCACTAACTGCGCCGTGCTTGGTGTAGCAATCTCCGTGATACAGAAGGACTACAGCCTACTCATGTCACTTGACTATGCTGTATCTTCAGCCATAGGCTTCGGTCTCGCACTCGTTCTCTTTGCAGGACTGCGCGAGCAGCAGGAGTTTGCCGCTATTCCAAAGGGGATGAAGGGCATCTCCATCACGCTGATTACGGCATCTCTTCTTTCCCTCGCCTTCATGGGCTTCTCAGGAGTTGACGGAGGACTGAAGCAACTGTTCGGAATAGAATAATATTCTGGTTGGGAATTGTTGGTTATAGGTTATAGGTTGTGGGTCTTACGGATTAGCGGTTCATTAGGGGACAGACCTAAAACCGAAAACCTATAACCAATAACCATCAAAGGGACAGACCCATAACCATCTAACCCTCCATGGAACAGACCATAAACCCACAACCCCAAACCTCAAAACCAACCAAGAAATATAATAGAGACACCTGCGTCTCTTGCATTTGGAGCGCAGGATTATTTGTGTTTGTGTTGTTGTCTCCTCTCGACGTGATGTCGGGGGGAGATTTTAGGTAAAAACAAACACTTTCTTCATATAACAGGGAGCAATCCACACAATACAAAGATATAAATAACGAATCCCACCTTAAATTATCAAAAAGAATATGGAACAAGAAAGCAAACTTTTTCAAGAGGTAAACGAAGGTTATAGCATGCATGAGGCGATAGAAGAAGCCAAGCGCTGCCTGAACTGCAAGGTGCCACAGTGCAAGAAAGGATGTCCTATCAGTCACGACATACCTAACTGGATTCATGAACTTTCAATGGGCAACCTCGGCAACGCCATGAATATCATAAACAACAAGAGTAACCTCCCCGCTGTCTGCGGCAGAGTATGCCCCCACGAAAAGCAGTGCGAAGGTCACTGCGTGCTCGGCAAGAAAGGTCAGAACATACACGTAGGCAAGCTGGAGCGATTTATTGCCGACTTTGACGGTAATATGGGACTTATTCGCGAAAAACTTCTTCCCAAGACTCGCGGCAAGATAGCAGTCATCGGTTCTGGTCCTGCTGGTCTCACCGTGGCGGGCGATCTGGCACGTCAGGGCTTCAACGTGGAGATATTCGAGATGGAGCCCGAACCAGGCGGCGTGCTGATGTTCGGTATTCCGGAATATCGTCTTCCAAAGGAAATAGTACGTCGCGAGATAAAGAAGACGGAAGAGCTTGGTGTTGTGTTCCATTGCAACATGACCATAGGTAAGGACATTACCATTGACGGTCTCTTCGCCATGGGCTTTGACGCCATCTTCATGGGCACAGGTACAGGCAGACCGAAGTTTCTCAACATTCCAGGTAAGGAGCTTGAGGGAGTTCGACAGGCTATATGGTTCCTGCGTCGCGTAAGTCTTTACAACGAAGGCAACCTCAGCCGCGACGAGGTGGTAGTACACGAGGGACACAGGGTCTTCGTGATAGGCTGTGGCAACACCGCAATGGATGCCGCTCGTACGGCTGTACGAATGGGGGCAAGCCATGTAGAGATAGTTTACCACCGCACCATCAATGACATGAGCGCCCTACGCTCCGAATATGACGATGCAGTAGCAGAGGGCGTAAAGTTCTCCTGGGAATCAAGCGTAGTAGAGATTCATGACGACCACGGCACGCTCAACGAGGTTGTAATAGAGACGAAAGACGGCGAGCACCGCACTGAGAAAGCAGACTTCGTAATCATGGCAGTAGGCTCAGCGCCAGCCAGTCGTATCGTCTCCACCACCACGGGCATTGACGTGGACGACCGTGGCTATGTGCTCACTCGCGAGATACCATACGGCATGACGACGCGCAAGGGCGTATTTGCAGGCGGCGATGTAGTGAACCGTCCTTCTACCGTGGTACTCGCCATGCGCGATGCCAAGCAAGTGGCAGAGGGAATAGCGCAATATGTGGACGCTATTAAACTCCTTGAAACAATAGGAGAATAACATAAAGGTGGTATTTTTAGAACTACCCTTTATTACGACTAATCGGCTCTGCCGATTAGTCGTATTTTTTATATGGGGGCAGGATTATTCCTGCGTCAATGCAAATATGCCTATTTCAGCTGTGGGGATGTTTGGACAAGCAGCCCTCCATAGACGTACGCTTTGTGGGCGATTGCCACTGGGCGTTCGATGTATAGAAGTGAGGTCGTTGGAAGTTATTTTGCCTGTGTAAACATACCAAGGAGTGATATCGTGCGAAGTCAAAAGGTCAATGGGTAAAATAATGCCAAAAGCATCCTCGAAATCAAATTAAAGTTATAATAATTTGTTTTATTCAAAATAAATACTTACCTTTGCCAATGTTAAACGACTATAAAAATACAGCTTAAATGTTATAAATTTAGGGAGTACGACATTTTCGAATAACAAAGACCAAGTATCAACTAACTAAACTACTACTAATTCATGGGCGTACTTCGAACTTCTTCATATGTCATAAGCGTACCCATAAACAACGAACAGCATCTGCTATTGCACGGGTATAGCGGAGCTATGGATATCGTGGACTCATATATAGCAAAGGCATTGGCGAACTCCGAGCAGATGCTCACTGACGAGCTCGTCAATACGGACATTTGCCAACAGCTACAGAAGCGAGCATACCTTACCACAAAGACGAAAGAGGAAGAGCAGCAATATGTAGCAAGACTGGCAGATGCCTTGCATAAAAAAGATGCCCTACTTCATGCTTCCTTCACGGTACTCATTACGTATAATTGTAACTTCTGTTGTCCATATTGTTTTGAGAAGAATGATGCTATCGAAAAGCTACACAGTAAGGTCATAACAAGAGAAATGGTCGACTGCATGTATAGGTGTATTGACAATATTCTGGAACGGGAGAATATGCTACAGGCTCCATCAAGTGGTACAAGGAAGAACGAGACAAATGGCAGAGAAACAACGTGATGTCTTTTCCTATCTGCCGTAAATGCAAATACGCTCTGCTGTGTGGTGGTGGATGCTATGCACATAATATCGTTAGCCACAGATGCGCACAAATGGGAGAAATAATAAAATATGCCGTAAGAAAAGTTTATGGAGAAATTAGTAATTCTATAAACGAGTCTGCTACAAAAAGTGACATTTGAAAATTAAACATATTGGTAGTTTTGGAAT
>SAMEA104315434__coassemble_566_pt1 | contig 19263 bp, 18 predicted proteins | sample SAMEA104315434__metabat2_high_PE_014 | metagenome-assembled genome bin SAMEA104315434 (sample SAMEA104315434) | gut metagenome | biome: Monkey gut; feature: monkey-associated habitat; material: faeces | place: China | collected 2013
ATGGCCATGAGAAGTGGTAGCCGTCATAATGGTCTGTCAGCTGCTGTACTGTCTCCTTGCGGGTTATTGACAGTTTGTTGGCGAGTATGTCAATGTCGTCAGTCATATACGTGAGCAGTTCCTCCTTCGTGATGCCGCAGATGCCGGCATACTCCTCGTCCATGCTGATATTCTTTATATTGTTCAGTTCGCTGAAGATGCTGAGCTGCGAAAACTTCGTTATGCCAGTGAGGAACACAAAGCGCAGCATAGGCTCGCAGTCTTTCAAAGGACTGTAGAAGTTGCGCATAACGTTGCGCAACACTCCGAGGTTCTGCTCCTCGTGCACCACATCGAGCAGTGGGGCGTCATATTCGTCAATGAGCACTACCACCTGCTTGCCTGTCTGCTTGTAGGCGGTGGTGATGAGGTCTGTCAGACGGTTGTTCGCTCCATTTTTCGGAGTGGTGATACCCCACCTTTCCTCCAATGGCTCCAGTTGATAACCAAGGTACTGCTCCAGCTGCTCTCGCTCCATGTGCTTGCCGCCTGCCATGCTGAAGTGGAGCACGGGATATGACTCCCATTCCTTCTCCAGTTGTTCTATCGCCAAGTCCTTGAACAAATCCTTCCTGCCCTCAAAGTAACTCTTGAGGGTAGACACCAGCAGGGACTTGCCAAAGCGCCGTGGGCGGCTCAAGAAGAAGAACTTGCCGCTTGTATGCGTCATGTGGTACACGTATGCCGTCTTGTCAACATATACGTTGTCAAGTCTTCTTATCTCCTCGAATGTCTGTATGCCTATGGGGTAAAGTCTTTGTGTCATGTCTCGGCCTGTTTTTATATTTTCTGCAAACTTACAAAAAAATATTGAGATAAGTATGTTTTCTTAAAATAACTTGCGGAAGTTTTTCCACTGTTTGCTGACAGGTAGTTCTTTATCCAAAGCAGTGAAGGTGCTGATATTAGGTGTATTCTGCCAGGGATGCCAGTTGCCACATATCATTCCATCGTATGCTACGATAGGAAAGAATATTCCGTTGTTGGTATGGGCATGGTGCGAATGTTCGGGAGCGAGGACAAGACCACGACTTTTATAACCTATGAGATATTCGTCAAAGGGTGGCAGAAGAAGTGATGTGTTTTTGCGAAAACCATGTATGCGGCAAGAATCGTGAATGTAGAAATTATAATCATGCCATTGTTCACAGTATAATTCCGTACGAAGAGTCTCAATGGCACGGCGGCATTCCGCCGCACTGAGTCCTGACCACCACTGCCAGTCATCAAATGTAGCAGGCGAGTGACTCTGGAAATACTTTCTGGCGAGACGACAGAGCATCTCGTCACGTTCGGGTAGGGGTGTGCGCCTGACTTTTTCTTCTGCCAGTGAATAGGTGGCATGCATTGACGAGAGAATACCGCTCCCCAGCACGCCGCTGATTTCTGCAAGGCGTATGTGGTAGGAAAGGCGGTGGCTGTCAATAGCTATGCCGCGCTTGGACAGAGCTTTAGCGAAATCGACTTTCGTGGCACTGCCTTGGGTCTGGCATACAGAAACGAGTATGTCGCGTATGGTGTGTAACTCCTTGTTGTCTATATCCACACGATTGGTTCGCATCCAACTGCGTATGGTGGTCTCTGCCTTGGCGGAACACAAGGCAAGCATCCACCAATAGTCATCAGCGGATACGAGCTGCCACGTGCCACGAAGCAGGTGCAGCCGGATAATCTCGCCATTATCGAACGCCTTCCTGAAGGCTTCTGCTGAAGGATGACGGGTACGCATAATGACTGCCCATCGTACCATGCGGTAGTCCTGCGCCTGTATCGCTCCCATGTGTGCAACAACTTCTGATGGCGAATAATACTGCGGACTGGCAAGCTGTTGCGAGAGCAGACGTATGGAAATAGGATTCTTCATTATTCCACCACCCATTCCAGGGTGTTCACCTCATCCTTTACTGCAAAGTTCATTCCTACCTTCACTATGTTCTTGCCCGACAGCTTGAACTTCTCCGCATAGCGCTTGGCGTTAATCTGGTCAAGAGCCTCCTCGGCAGTCTTGTTGAACTTCAGTTCCATTACGTAGATGGTGTCCTTGGTCTCCAAGGTAATGTCTATCCTGCCCTTGGCAGTATGCTGCTCCACCGTGATGCGATAGTGTGTCAGCAGGGCGAACATGATGTAGAACATCTGCTGGTAATGGCCCTCATAGTCCGTGTTGTCACAGTAAGGTACCGTTTCCAGGAAGTCAGCAAGGAGCTGCAGGGCACTGTCAATGTCGCCCCGCTTCACAAGGACGGAGATGTCGGCAATCACCACTTTGCCCTCATCCGTTGCCATGTCAAGATAACCAGGCAGCAGACACTCGTAAAGCCCCGTGTATATCTCGTTGTTCGGTATGTCAAGCGTGTATATCTCCGTCTCAGGGTCATAGTCCTTTATGGTGATATATCCGCTTTGGTAAAGCAGGGGCGTAAGGCTGGTCATGGTCTCCGTTGCGGCATCAAATGAGGATGCCTTCGCCCTTGTCCTTGTCACCTGTGATGGCAACACCTTGAACTTCCTCATCATTTCTATGAGGTATGTTGGAGTGCCGGAAGTGAACCAGTATGCTCCGAGTTTCCCGTCGCTGAAACAGTTCAGCAGGCTGAATGGATTGAAGACATCTGGCGATGGCCATGAGAAGTGATAACCGTCATATTGACTCGTCAACTGCTGTATGGCTTCCTTGCGGGTTACGGACAGTCGGTCTGCAAGCGTGTCGATACTGTCTGACATCTGCGTGAGGAGTTCCTCCTTGGTAATGCCACAGATGCCAGCATACTCCTCGTCCATACTGATATTCTTTATATTGTTCAGCTCGCTGAAGATGCTGAGCTGCGAGAACTTAGTTATGCCCGTTAGGAACACAAAGCGGAGCATAGGCTCGCACTTCTTCAGCGGACTGTAGAAATTACGCATCACGTTGCGCAGCACTCCGAGGTTTTGTTCCTCGTGCACCACGTCAAGCAATGGGGCGTCATACTCATCTATGAGCACCACCACTTGTTTGCCCGTCTGCTCGTAGGCGGTGGTGATGAGGTCCTTGACCCTGATATTAGGGTCTATCTTCTCACTCTTGTAGCCGAACAGTTTCTCCTGGTCATCCAACAAGTCTGACAGGTATCTCTCTAACTGTTCCTTGTCAAGGTGCTTGCCGCCGCTCATGTCGAAGTGGAGCACGGGATATGACTCCCATTCCTTCTCAAGCTGCTCCATCGCCAGGCCCTTGAACAGCTCCTTCCTTCCCTCGAAGTAACTCTGCATGGTGGACACCAACAGAGACTTACCGAAGCGCCTTGGGCGGCTCAGAAAGAAGAACTGTCCGCTCGTATGCGTCATGTGATATACGTATGCTGTCTTGTCAATATATACGTTGTCAAGTTTCCTTATCTTCTCAAATGTCTGTATGCCTATGGGGTAAAGTCTTCGTGTCATGTCTCGTTTTTTTGGTGTGGTTGAACTTCATCCTTCTGTTTCCATAAATCAAGGATGTGTGAATCACGTCTCTTTCTTTCTGAAGAACTGTTTTATCTTTTCCACGGCATGGTGGTAGTTAGCTTTCAGTCCTCCCTCCGATGTGCCGAGTATCTGGCTTATCTCCTTGTATTGCTTGTCTTCGTAGTATTTCAGTGCGAATACCGCTCTCTGCGCTTCAGGCAGTGTCTCTATGGCATCTCGCAGCATCTGCTCCGCCTCGTCACCGTCAAAGTATTCATCGGCAAAGACATTAGAAATATCGCTGGCATCGATGTCGGTGCCAGCGTAACGTTTCTCTTTTCTAATAAGATTCAATGCTTCATTAATGGCGATGCGATGCAGCCATGTGCCTATATTCGCCTCACCCCTAAAGTCGTCTAGTCTGCTCCATGCCTTGACAAATGTGTTCTGCAAGGCATCATCGGCATCTTCATGCGTACCTACAATATGACGTATGACCCAGTATAACTTCTCGTCATACTGCTCCACCAGAGCGGTAAAGGCATTTCGCCTTGTCGCCCTGTCCTTCAGCTGGCTGAGGAGGGTCTTCTCGTCCATCGCGATGTGCGGAATTACTTATCGTCCGCTGATATTAGCCTTCTTTGATACGTTAGCTACCTTTACTGGGTATATGCCCTTTGAGAGGTGGCTGAGGTCTATTCTCTTTTCCTGTGCGTCAATGCGTACGGTCATCACCTCCACACCTATGAGGTTATAGATGTGTGCGGTCTTGCCCTGGGCGTTGCTTATCACGATAGTGTTGCCTCTCTGCTCTATCTTGACAGGTTGTACGTCAAGCTCGGAGAGTTCTATGCGTGCAGACGCTTCATCCTGCAATGAAGGACAGAAGCACATTGCAGTGGCGAGCGTAAGTGTTATGAGTATATTCTTTATCATAGGCAGTAGATTATGTTTTCCTGCAAAGTTAGTAAAAACTTTTGGTTTACTTCTTTGCATGATGAGTTATTTATTATGCAGTTAAATTATTTTAACCTTTGCGTCTGAACTCTGCACATATTATGGCGGTGGCTATTGATACGTTGAGGCTTTCGGCAGTTCGGTTGTCAGCAGGGTAGGGTGGTATGAGTAGTCTGTGTGTCAGCAGCTCAGCCACTTCGGGGCTTATGCCGTTGCCCTCGTTGCCCATTACGATAATGCCGTTTCTGGTTATATCTGCGTCATAGAGGTTCTTGCCGTTGAGCATGGTGCCATAGACGGGTGTTCCCCCTGGCAGTGCGTTGAGCCACTGGCACAAGTCGGTGTAGCAGATGCGCACTCTCGCTATGCTTCCCATGGTGGCCTGCACCACTTTGGGGTTATAGGCATCAGCGGTGGTCATGCTGCATACTATGTCTTTTATGCCGAACCAGTCTGCTGTTCGTATTATGGTGCCGAGGTTTCCAGGGTCCTGCACTCCATCGAGACACAGGCAGAGGTTCTGCTGTATGTCGGTAGCAGAAGGAAGACAGTGCTGGTCGGGCATGGTGAACACGCCCAGTACCTGCTGTGGGTGTAGCAGCAGGCTTGCCTTCTTCAGCTCCTCCTCCGTGGCGTGGATATACTCCGTTGTGTTTGGTAGGGCGACGGGTGGCTGCCAACTGTCCGTAGCCACGATAATGCGTGGTTCGCAGCCAGCCAGCAGCAGGTCGCCTACGCTTTTGTGGCCTTCGGCTACAAAAGCGTTCTCCATTCGTCGGAATTTCTTCTGTTCTAAGGAGTGTATGTATTTTATCTTGTTCTTGCTAAGCATAGGATTACATTATCGCGTCAGCGAGTTTCTCCAGTGCTGGTATGTCGCTGTCTTTCATGCGTCCACGCAGGGTTACGAGTTCGCCCTTGATGTTCACGTTCTTCATTTCGCTGAGCATGGTGGTCATCACCTTGCCCGCAGTAGGAGCCCATGAGCCGTTCTCTATCAACGCCACGTCGCGGTTCTGCCATGCCTTGATCTGTAGATGGTGTATGAAGTCATACATAGGAGGGAACAGCCCTGCATCGTAGCTTGATGCTGCCAGTACCACCTTGCCATATTTGAAGGCATCCTCTATGGCTTCCGCCTGGTCTTCGCGGCAGAGGTCAGCTACTGCTACCTTCTTGCATCCCTTAGCCTTGAGTATCTCTACGAACTTCTCCACAGCCTCTTTCGTGCAGCCGTGGATGGAGGCGTATGCCACGAATACTCCCTCTGTCTCTACGCCGTAGCTGCTCCAGATGGTGTAAAGGCGCAGCGCCTCCGCCAGTTTCTCGCCAGTGAGCACAGGGCCGTGGAGTGGCAGTATCTGCTGTATGTCGAGTGCGGCAGCCTTCTTCAGCAGTGTCTTGACAGGAGCACCGTATTTGCCGCAGATGTTGAAGTAGTAGCGTCGTGCCTCGCATGCCCAGTCGTCAGCGTCGGCGTCAATAACACCGAACTTGCCGAAGCCGTCGGCAGAGAAGAGCACCTTGTCATAGCTGTCGTATGTCACCATCACCTCTGGCCAGTGAACCATCGGAGCCATTACGAATGTTAGCGTATGCTTGCCCAGTGCGAGTGTGTCGCCCTCTTTCACTGTCATCACTCTGCCCTCGAAGTCATAGTGGGGGAAGAACTGCGGCATCATCTGCGCAGCCTTCACGGAGCATACTATTTTCATGTCTGGATACAGTGCTGCCGCCTCTGCTATGCCGCTGGCGTGGTCTGGCTCGAGGTGCTGCACTATGAGGTAGTCCGGCTGGCGGCCGTTGAGAGCGGCTGCGAGGTCCTTCTTCCATCCCTCCATGGTGCGGCTGTCGGAAGTGTCCATGATGGCGATTTTCTCATCGTTGATGACGTATGAGTTATAGCACATGCCCTCTGGTACCACGTACTGTGATTCAAAAAGGCGCAGTTCTGCATCGTCCTGACCGATGTAGATGATGTCATTGGTAATGGTTGGTTTCATAGTCTTCTTTATATATTGTGTTGTTTTTCTTTCTCTTTTTGCGAGTGAATGCAAAGTTATAAAAAAAAAGTGACACTGCAAAAAACAAGATGATGCTTAATCTCTTGTCACTCCCATAAAGCCGTAAATGCAGCGCAGTGCATATGCGAACACCACCTCATAGCATACCAGCGGTATGAGATACGCCAGGGAAATGGAGTCAGTGTGGTCAGCTATCATGCCCATGAGCGGTGGTGCGATGGCTCCTCCCACGATTGTCATGATAAGGTACGATGATGCCTTCTTTGTATTGCCTTTTGTAGAGCGCAGTGCGAGTGAGAAGATGGTTGGGAACATGATGGACTCGCATAGGAAGACCACGAGGAATGCTCCTGTTGCCAGCATTCCTGACCCTGCAATTATCACAATTGTTGCCACGGTGGCGCAGATGGCGTAGATTGCGAGCAGTACATCTCCGCGCACGTAGTTCATTATCACACCGCCAGAGAAACGCCCCAGTACGAACAGTCCCATGCCGCCGAAGGCGAGCCACTGTGATGCCACGGTGCTGCTTACGCCGACGTTCTCCGTCATGTAATTGATGAAGAAGCTGTTGACGCCCGTCTGTGCTGCCACGTAGAAGAAAAGGGCAATGAGCCCGAAGCGCAGTGAAGGATAGTTGGTCATCTTCTCCTTTGTCTGCTGCACTGCTTGTTCGTTTCTCTCTTCCACGCCCTTCTTGTCGTTAATGTCAGGCAGTCTGAGGAACAAGAACACCGTAGCGATGAGCAGTACTGCGATACCCACGATGGCGTATGGTGTTGCGATGCTTCCACCGTTGAACAGCAGCATGCCTCCAACGAACGGCCCCACTATCCATCCCAGTCCGTTGAGGCACTGTGCGAGGTTTATGCGGCTCTCCGCTTTCTTGGGGTCGCCGAGCACTGTGGTGTATGGGTTGGCGGATGTCTCGAGACATGTCAGTCCGCATCCTATCACGAACAGTGAGAAGATGAAGAAGCTGAAGGAGTTTATTTCAGCTCCTGGTATGAAGAGCAGTGCTCCTATTCCGTAGAGTACTAGTCCTGTGAGTACTCCTGCCTTGTATCCCCATCGCGAGATGATATATCCAGCTGGCAGAGCCATGAGAAAATAACCTCCGTATACAGCGGCCTGTATCATTGATGCCATGGTCTTTGATATCCTGAATGATTCCTGAAAGTGTGGGTTAAGCACCTCCAGTATGCTGTGTGCGAAGCCCCATAGGAAGAAGAGCGTTGATATGAGGATGAACGGCAGCAGGTAGCTGCGACCCTGATATTTGAATAATGATGATTTGGTGTCTTGCATTAGTTGGTTGTTGGTTATGGGTTGTAGGTCGTAGGTTGTAGGTCTTCCGAATAGGAAAGAACGTTAAGGAATAGCCCTGTACCATTAAAAAAGCGAAGCCGTGTAACCGCCATCACTTGTTTTTCCTTATCAGTGTCAGTCCGTCTCTCAGCGGTAGCATTACCCTTGTTACGCGTGTGTCTGCTGCTACATGGTCGTTGAACGCCCTTATGCCTTGTGTCTGCCTGTCTCGGTCATAGTCTGGGTCTATCACGTGTCCGTCCCACAATGTGTTGTCTGCCAGTATGAACGCCCCGGGGTTCATCATCGGCAGCAGTGCTTCGTAAGTCTCTATGTACGTCCGCTTGTCGCCGTCGACGAACGCCATGTCAAACATTTTCCCGAGTTTCGGTGCCTCGGTGATAGCGTTGCCGATAATAAACGTTATGCGGTCTGCCCATGGCGAGTCCTCTATCCACGGTCGTGTGAATGGCTCCTGTTCATCATTAATCTCGAAAGTATAGACGTGACCGTCCTCCTCCAGTCCTTCTGCCATGCACAGTGCGGAATAACCAGAGAAGGTGCCCACCTCTATAATGTTCTTTGGTCGTGCCATCTGTACGAACATCTTGAGCAGTCTGCCCTGCAGTCTGCCCGATGCCATTCTCCCGTGCAGGATATGTATGTTTGTGGCTCGCCACAGACGATACAAGTATTCCGGCTCGGGGTCTGAGTGGGCGAGCACGTAGTCGTCAAGCAGTGCCTCGCGTTCGCTTCCCTCACCAGCAGGTACTGGAGTGGTGTGCAAGGGGTTCTGTGTATGGGATTTTGCCATCTGCCCTTTGTTATCTGTTACATTCTATGAGTGCCTCCACACCGAGGCGGTAGCTGTCGAGTCCGAACCCGCATATCACGCCCTTGCAGGCAGGTGACAGGTAGGAATGGTGGCGGAACTCCTCGCGTGTATGTACGTTGCTGATATGCACCTCTATTACGGGACACTTCAGTGAGCGAATGCAATCATGCAGTGCCACGGAGGTATGTGTGTAGGCCCCCGCATTGAGCACCACACCGTCGTAGGTGAAGCCAACTTCCTGCAGCTTGTTGATCATCTCGCCCTCTATGTTGCTCTGGTAATATTCCAGCTCCACGTTGGGGTAACGTCCTTTCAGTTGTGGCAGGTAGCTCTCGAATGAGCTGCTGCCGTATATCCCAGGTTCTCTAACCCCGAGAAGGTTGAGGTTAGGACCGTTCATTATCAATATCTTCATTTCTTAGTCTTTGCTATTTCTATCTTTCAGTATATCAATAAGTTTCTTTACTCCTTCGCTTGCTCCGCATTGCAGGTGCGTCACGTTCGCCTTTGCCGTTACTGGCTTTGGGTCAATGAGGTACACAGGTGTGCCAGGCTTGACGTACTGCACTAGTCCAGCTGCGGGATACACGTTGAGCGACGTGCCAATGATGACGAAGATGTCGGCAGTCAGTGTCTCCTGCACCGCTGGCTCCATGTTGGGCACCGACTCGCCGAAGAATACTATGTACGGTCGCAGTAGCGAGCCATCAGCCGCCTTCGCTCCGTGCGGCACCTCCAGTCCTGTGATACCGAAGCCCTCATGAGGCAGCGTCACGTGGCATCGGGGGTTCTCCACGTCACGACTGGAGCACATCTTCATCATCTCGCCGTGCAGGTGCACCACGTGTGTGGAGCCTGCCGCCTCGTGCAGTGCGTCAACATTCTGTGTTATGACTGTGACGTCGTGGTCTTTCTCCAGTTCCGCCAGCAGTCTGTGACCCTCGCAAGGCTGTACGTCCTTGTATTTCACGCGAAGCATATTGTAGAAATCGTTCACATAACACGGGTCAGCCTCCCAACCCTCGTGCGTTGCCACGCGTTCCACGGGATAGTTGTCCCATAGTCCGCCTGCATCCCTGAAGGTGCTCAGTCCGCTCTCTACAGACATGCCCGCTCCCGTGAGAACCACCAATTTCTTTTTCTTGTCCATAAGCAGTATATAAATCATGTGGCAGTCATCGCTACCGTTATGCAAAGATATACATTTTTCTTGATTTATATTAGGTCAAAGTGTCAATTTGTATGTTGCAGAGACTGTCTTAACAATATTTAGCAGTGGCAGGGGCGCATTATTCTAAACTTTTGCTTAATTTTGTCACGATTTATGTGCAGGTTTTTCATAACCGCTCTTATTTGTTATATGAAAAGATAACAGTTATATATATAAGGTAACAGTAAACACAACAGAATAAAGAAAAGAATGGACAAAGTAAGCTATGCCCTTGGATTGGGTATTGGTACCCAGTTGAAGAACATGGGTGCAGAGAAACTTAACATTGATGATTTCGCTCAGGCGATAAAGGATTCCATCGCCGGCAATGAGCAGCTCAGCGCAGCCGATGCTCAGAAGATTGTAACAGAGTTCTTTAAGGAGCAGGAGGCTATCCAGCGCGCCAAGGCTGCCGAGAATGGCAAGAAGGCAAAGGAGGAGGGCGAGAAGTACCTCAAGGAGAACGCATCAAAGGAAGGTGTCATCACGCTTCCTTCAGGACTGCAGTATAAGGTAATCAAGGAAGGCAACGGCAAGAAGCCTCAGGCAAGCGACAGCGTGGTGTGCCACTACGAGGGGTTCCTCACCGACGGCACTCTGTTCGACTCAAGCATACAGCGCGGTGAGCCTGCCACATTCCCTCTCCAGGGTGTCATAGCAGGATGGACCGAGGGCCTGCAGCTCATGCAGGAGGGTGCCAAGTATCGCTTCTTCATCCCTTACAACCTTGCTTACGGCGAGGCTGGTGCTGCTGGTGCCATCCCTCCGTTCGCCACTCTCGTGTTTGACGTAGAGCTGATAGAGGTGAAGTAAAGACCGCTGGCTGCCGTTTAGGCATACAGACTCGTCAGGAAAGAATAACAAAAATATAACAAAGAAAAAAAATGAAGAAATTCACACTTGCAGCCCTCGTAGCCATTGCAGCGGCTGCTTTCACTTCATGTGGCAATGGCACTCCTAAGGCAAACCTTAGCAACAATGTAGACTCTCTCAGCTACGCACTCGGTGTCAGCCAGTCTGACGGCGTAAAGGAGTATCTCTCCGAGCGTCTCGGTGTAGACACCGCTTATATAGACGAGTTTCTCAAGGGCGTGACAGACGGTGCCACCGCTGGTGAGGACAAGAAGAAGAACGCTTACTTCGCAGGTCTGCAGATAGGTCAGCAGATAGGCACCCAGATGCTCAAGGGCGCCAACACCGAGATTTTCGGCGGTGACTCCACCAAGACCCTCTCTCTGAAGAATATCGTGGCTGGTTTCGCAGCTGGCACAAAGGGCAAGGGTCAGCTCATGACCACCGAACAGGCTCGCAAGGTCATGGAAACAACCATGAGAGCACTCAAGGAAGAGAGCATGTCAAAGCAGTTCGGCGCATACAAGAAGCAGAACGAGGCTTACCTCGTTGCCAACGGCAAGAAGGAAGGCGTTAAGACCCTGCCAAGCGGTGTGCAGTATAAGGTAATCACCCAGGGCAATGGCGCAGTGGCATCAGACACCACCCTCATAAAGGTACACTATGAGGGCAGAACCATCGATGGTCAGGTGTTCGACTCAAGCTACAAGCGTGGCGAACCTGTACAGATGCGTGCCGACCAGGTTATACCAGGATGGAAGGAAGTGCTCACCATGATGCCTGCAGGCTCAAAGTGGGAGGTTACCATCCCAGCCGACCTCGCTTACGGTCCTGAAGGACGCGGCCAGGTTATCAAGCCTTTCTCTACCCTCATCTTCACCATCGAGGTGATGGGCAAGTAAGAAACAGCATCACTCTGCATGATATTTTAAGAAAAGGGCGGTTCATATTCATGAACCATCCATAACACATAGGCTCCGCTTCTTTACTCCGAAAGGAGTGGGGATGCGGAGCCTCTTTTAATACAAAGACCCCTAAACTAAACAATGACAATGAAGAAGACATTATTATTCGCTCTCGCTATAGCATGCTCTCTGAGCCTCGCCATGGCCAAGAAGAAAGCGCCCAAGCAGCCAGAGAAGGCTGCGGTAGAACTCAAGAACGGCAGTGACTCCATCAGCTACGCAGCAGGATATGCCAACACCCAGGGGCTCATCCCGTTCCTTCAGCAGCAGTACAAGGTAGACACTGCATACATGGCGGACTTCATCCAGGGTTTCAAGGATGCCCAGGAGAAGAGCAGCGACCCCAAGTTCCTGGCATATCTCGCCGGTGGTCAGATTGCGCAGACAGTGGAGTCACGCATGATAGCAGGTATGGGCAATGACCTCAAGGACTCTCCAGACTCGCTGGTGCGCGCTCTCTTCTATCGTGGCTTTGCCGATGCGCTTGAGAACGACACCACGAAGTTCAACCTCTCCGCTGCCAGCAAGTACTTTGGCACACGCTTAGAGGCTGACAACAAGGCAAAAATGGAGAAACTCTACGGTGACAACCGCCGTGCTGGCGAGGCTTTCCTTGAAGCCAATAAGACAAAGTTCGGTGTGCAGACCACTGCCAGCGGACTTCAGTACAAGGTCCTCACCGAGGCGTTCGGTCCGAAGCCTGCTCCAACCCAGAAGGTGAAGGTGAAGTATGAAGGTCGCCTCGTGGACGGCACCGTATTCGACTCAAGCTACAGTCGTCCTGACTCCATCGTCGAACTGTCGCTCAGCAGCGTCATCCCTGGATGGAAGGAAGGCATCGCTATGATGCCGGTAGGCTCCAAGTGGGAGCTGTACATCCCTTACAACCTTGCCTATGGTGAGCGCGACATGGGAAAGATAAAGCCTTTCTCTGCACTCATCTTCACCGTTGAGCTTGTAGGTATCCATGGCGTGGACTATCCTGCAAAGCCTAAGGAGACAGTGCCAGCAGCAACGCTGACACCGGCAAAGACCGTCAAGAAGGCAGCAGCGGCAGCCAAGAAGACAAGCGCACTTTCCAAGCAGACAGCGGCAGCCAAGAAGAAGTAAAGGCATACATACGCACGAATAATTACCACCCTAATACATTACGACAATGATTAGACTGAACGTATTTTTTGAAATCAAGGAAGGAGTAGACGCAGCGCAGCTCGACGCTCTGTGTGACGAACTGGTAGAGAAGTCGCTCAAGGACAACGGCAACGTAGCTTACGATTATTTCAAAAGCAACACGCGCCAGGGCGTAGGCATGATATGCGAGACATGGCAGAATGCTGATGTTCTGAAGGTCCACATGGCATCTGCCCACTTCACCGAACTCGTGCCTAAGATAGAGGCCCTCACCAAGGGCGGACTGAAGCTGGAGCAGTTCGAGTTCTAAAAGGGGGCAGGCAGAGATGGACTACATGTCACAAGAAGGCTACGACAAGCTCGTGGCAGAACTGCGTCAGTTGGAAACGGTCGACCTGCCCCAGGTGCGCGATGCCATTGCCGAAGCCCGCGACAAGGGCGACCTCAGCGAGAACTTCGAGTATCATGCCGCCAAGCGCGAGCAGGCCCGTCTATTGGGGCGTATACGCTTCAAGCAGAAGAGGCTGGAGAACGCTCGTGTCATTGATAAGGCGGTGCTGAAGAGCGACTGTATCGGACTGCTCAGCAGGGTGGAGATGACCAACACCGCCAACGGCCGCAGCATGACCTACACCATCGTAAGCCCTACCGAGGCGGATATGAGCGAAGGGAAGATATCCATCAAGTCGCCCATAGCACAGGCACTGCTTGGCAAGAAGCAAGGCGACATAGTGGAAGTGCGCGTGCCAGCTGGACTGCTCAAGCTGAAAATAGAGAGCTTCAGCATATAGCTGTCAAGCAGGACTGCAGATAGAAAAGAAAACTGACACTTACTAAGGAGGCGGCTCTGTTATTCAAATATGAATAGCAGAGCCGCCTTGCTTGTATGTGCTCATGGGGGCTATGCAGAATAAAAGGTTCATCGTAACCTTGTTACTTCGTAATTCTGTAGATATTTTGAAGTTTCTCATCAAAAAGCGTGTATTAAGCATAAGTAACGTTAAAAAATTCTTAATACGCCTGAAACAGGTCTGTAACAACTTCGTGGTAATTTTGCACTCGATTAGAAACAAGAAAAGAAAAAAGATGAAAAAGTGCATTATTTTAATTGCCATGCTGCTCGTTTCTGGCATCTCCCTATATGCCCAGAGCACGGCAGACGAAGTGAAGACAATGGTCCAGCCAACCAGACTGGTGCAGAAAGAGTATACCACACGTGCCTCATGGAAGGCTCTGAAAGGCGAGATAACGCTCTATATGGCCAATGACCTCGGCAGAAACGGATATTATGACCAGAAGCCTATAGCCGAGCTGATGGGCGAGATGGCAGGAACGGTAGACCCTAAGTGTGTTATTGCCGCTGGTGACATACATCACTTCAATGGTATCGCCTCGCTGCAAGACCCACTGTGGATGACCAACTATGAGCAGATTTACTCGCATCCCGATCTTATGCTGGACTGGTTCCCTATATGCGGCAACCATGAATATCGTGGCAACACCACTGCATTCATGAACTATGGCACGGTGAGCCGTCGCTGGATGATGCCGTCCAAATACTATACCCGTGTGTTCTCTCACGGCACTACTACTGTGAGAGTGGTGATGATTGACACTACACCATTGCTGGACAAATACCGCAACGACCCAGAAACATATCCCGATGCCTGCAAGGAGGATATGCAGGCGCAGCTGTCGTGGCTCGACAGTACGCTGAAGAATGCACACGAGGATTGGGTTATTGTGATAGGTCATCACCCTGTGTATGCTGAAACAAATAAGAGCGAGGACGAGCGGCTGGACATGCAGAAGCGCGTGATGCCTATATTGCATAAATATAATAATGTGGACATATATGCCTGCGGACACATACACAACTTCCAGCATATCAGAAAGAAAGGCGACAAGATAGACTATGTGGTCAACAGTTCCGCATCGCTGTCACGCCCGGTGAAACCTATAGACGGAACGGTCTTCTGCAGTCCTGCCGACGGATTCTCCGTAATAACGGCTGACAAGCAGCTGCTGCGCATGACAATGATAGACAAGGAGGGCAACGCCATCCATGAGATAAAGAGGACGAAATAAAAAATACTGCGGAAGATGAAAAGAATGATAATGAGTGCGCTGGCGGCAGCCACCGTGACGGCATCTCTCTCAGCCCATACCCTCAACGGTGTGGTGAAAGACAACTCCACGGGCGAACCACTGATAGGCAGCGTGGTGACCGTGAAGGAACTGCCCGGCGTAAGCACCACCACGGGACTGGACGGTACTTTCACTCTGCACGAACTGCCGAAGAACGGACGCTACACCATCGTGGTGACATACATAGCTTACAAGACCAGGGAGCTCGCTGTAGACCTCTCCAAGCAGACTGCTATGGATATAGGCATGGACGAGGATGTCAGGGAACTGGGTGAGGTGATAGTAAGCGGACGCAGGGAGCAGCGCAGCGACCGCAGCGCATTGGAATTGGAGAAGAACTCAAGCAACGTGCTGAACGTCATGAGCCAACAGAGCATACAGCTTTCGCCTGACGTCAACGTGGCGAGTGTGCTACAGCGTGTCTCCGGTGTGACGATGGAACAGGACGCATCGGGCACGGCATCCTATGCCATACTGCGTGGCATGGACAAGAGATATAACTACACCCTCGTCAATGGAGTGAAGATTCCGAGCCCAGATGACAAGAACAGGTACGTGCCGCTGAATATCTTCCCCAGCGACCTAATGGACCGCCTCGTGGTGTCAAAGTCACTGACCGCCGACATGGAGGGCGACGCGGCGGGCGGCGTGGTGGACATGGTGATGAAAGATGCTCCGTCCCACTTTCAGCTCCAAGCCAACGGAGCCATAGGCGCTACCGACTATTTCATGAGCGGCAGTCGCGATTACCTTAACTCTGACCGTGGCAACACAACCTCCACCTCACCATACGAGGCGTTCGGTCCTGGCTACAAGGCTACAGCAGCCGACTTCAAGAGTGGTGCCACGCAGGTCAGCCGCCACTCCATGCCGGCACCGAACTTCATCGGGGGCATCTCCGCTGGTAACCGCTTCTGGGACGACCGCCTCGGAGTGATGCTAGCAGGAAGCATGCAGAACACCTTTCGCGGCACGGAACGTACTTACAATGCAGTGAAGATGGCATCAGGAGAACAGGCCATGTACATCTCCAGCCTGCAGCACCGCTACTACAGCATCCACGACCTTACGCTCGGTGTGCACGCCAAGGTGGACCTGACACTGGACCGCCACAAGCTGGAGTGGTATAACATGTATATCAGTTCCAAGTCAAACAGCGTCAGATACAACAACTCCATAAACACCGAGTATATCTCTGCCGACACCTATACTCAGGATGATCAGATGCGCTCCGCATCGCAGACGCAGAGCATCTTCGCTTCTAACCTAAGGGGTACGCATCATCTTTCGGATGCTTCCACCATAGACTGGGCGGGCATATACTCCAAGGCCACGGAGGAAGACCCTGACCGTGTGTATCTGACCCTTACCAATACTGTCGAAGCCAATACCGCTGATGGCGGCTCGCTGTGGACTGCTGACAAATCCGTCATCAAGACCTCGCCCAAGGATATGGAGCGACGCTTTCAGCATAATGATGACAAGGACTGGGCGGGCTACGTGAACTTCTCTTACGACTCACACCTCGGCAAGGGCATTGACGCCCTCTGGAAAGCTGGCGGACAGTATCGCCGGAAGGAGCGCGAGAATCGTTACTACTCGTATATCTTCGGTCCTACGGACATTTCGCAGAGGCTGGAGGGCAATGGTTTCGAGCAGTACGGCATGATAGACTGGACCTGCAAGACCCCATACTCGCAGGCATCGCAGCTCAACTACGACTCGAAGGAACATATCGGTGCCGCCTACGCCATGGTGACATTGAAGTCAGACCTCGGCGAACTGAATGCAGGCTTCCGTGCGGAGCATACGAACCAGATATACACCATGCTGCAGAAGTTCCGCAACATGGGGCAGATAGGCGAGCAGAGCTACTGGGACTGTCTGCCGTCAGCATCGCTGAAATGGACTCCTAACAAGCAGATGAACGTGCGACTCTCATACTACCGTTCCATCAATCGCCCAGGATTCTATGAGATTGTGCCTTACCAGATAATGGGCGAGGAATACATGGAGAGGGGCAACCCTGACCTTAAGCGTGCACGTATAGACAATGTGGACCTGCGATGGGAGTGGTTTCCGAGCAAGACCGAGCAGGTGCTGGTGGGCATGTTCTACAAATACCTTAAGGACCCGATAGAACAGGTGTTCGTTACTTCTGACGGAAAGATAGGCAGTGGTGCCGATGCATATTACATGCCTGACAACCTCGGCAATGCGAAGAACATGGGCTTCGAGATTGACGTGATAAAATACATCCGCCACTTCGGCGTGAAACTGAACTACACCTATACGCACTCAAGGATTACCACCTCCAAGCGCGAGTACCAGGAGGGCAGCGCCGAATACAAGACAGGTGTGACACAGACGCGCCCACTCGTCAATCAGGCACCGCATACTGCCAATCTCTCATTCCTCTACAAGGACACGGAGAATGGCTGGAGCGGACAGCTGGCGGCATCATTCACTGGCGAGAAGCTCACCCTCGTATCGCCATACAAGGACGCTGACCAATGGGAGAAGTCCGTATTCGGCATTGATCTCAGCGCAGAGAAGAAGTTCAAGAGCGGAATATCCGTATTCCTCAAGGCCAACAACCTGCTTGACACCAAGCGCGAGAGATTTCTCAAGACGGTGAATGCAAGCAACCTGCAATATGAGGGACAGAAGGACGACCGCACCATAGTAGGCACATACCGCTACGGCAGAACCTTCCTCCTTGGCGTAAGATACACTATGAAATAACAACCACCATCTTTAGTACTTAAAATAATGAAGAAGATAAACACCATGGCCGCCGTGCTGGCAATGGCGGCAGCAACAATGTTCTCCACCTCTTGCGAGAACGATAATATCAATCCTTATGACTACAATGCCAATACTGGCAGCGAGGAGAACAAAGGCTCTTCCGCAGCGTTCTCCACCAGTATGGCGGAATATCCGCAGGGAGCACTCGTATGGACCAAAGACACTACGCTGGCTGAGAGCGTGGAGATACCCGTAGGCACGTCACTCTACATAGAACCCGGCGTCACCGTGACTTGCAAGTCTGACGTCCAGGTGCCTGTCGAAATAGTAGTGCTTGGCAATCTCTACTGCATGGGCACCTCTGCGCAGCCCGTCACCTTCACTTCTGACACGAAGAAGCCTGCCGACTGGGGCGGCATCATCTGCGGATACAACTCCGAGGAGGTGGTGCTGAACCACGTGGACATATCCTATGCCGGTGCCACTCCTACCGAGTCGTCAGTCTCTTTCCAGAACAAGCTCTTCAAGGTGACTATCGACGGCGGTGTGCCCGCCTTCCACTTCTGTAACGTAAACGGCAAGTTCGCCATTGCAAACTGCAACTTCCATGATAACTATAACGACCAGACCTACTTCACGGGCGGCCAGGGCGTGATATACAACAACATCTTTGCTGACAGCGGCAATGCTGCCGATGGTGGCGAGGCCATCAACGTTAAGGCTGGATGCAAGCTCGATGTGGCTAACAACATCATCTACAACGCCTGCACCAACGCCCTGAAACTGTCAAATGCGGGCAATAGTGAGGTGGTACCTCTTACCGACATGACGGTATATAACAACACTATCGTGAACTGCGGCTGGCGACGCTCCAAGAACAAGAAGGGTGGCTCCATTTGGGTGGAGAAGGCGGCAAGACCGATATTGGTCAACAACCTCATATATGACTCTCGCTTCGGACTGAAGCAGCCCAAGCAGGACGGTGCCGACATGGAGCACAGCCGCATGACGCCTAACTACTACTATGCCTCCACGCAGACGGGCGTGAAGCAGATGGAGAAAGGTGCAAGCCTCGGCATCTGGTATGACAGCGACATCCACAGCATGGCTCCCGGAGAGAAGAATCCGCTCTTCGTGAATTTCACCCAGAGCAGTTTGATGAACATCAACTGCGAGGTGGACGATGTGAATCAGGGTGCACCGTTGCCGTTTGACAAGTCATGGGATTTCACTCTTGCCTCTGGCAGTCCCGCCTTGGCAGGTGGCGTGACAGACTTCGCACGCATATTCCCGTCAGGCCTTGCATTCTTTGGCATGAAGAAGGTTATATTTCTTGATACAAACAGCGACCAGAACTATTATCTCACTGCTCCAGCCCCTACAAATAGGTTTGGCGTAAGCAGTATGTAAGTGGAGTGGATAAGTAAGTATTCAAAATTATTTTAATAATACAATATAGTCATAAGTGAGTGTGTATTTCTACATTATTTTCACTCTCTTTGGCGCATCTGCGCCACTTGGTTTCTGTCACAATGAGAACATTGCTCCATCAACCAAGCGGTGCTGCTGCATCCAAATAGAGCAAAACTAATGTAAAAATAATTTTGAACACTTACTTAG
>SAMEA104315434__coassemble_572_pt1 | contig 19139 bp, 12 predicted proteins | sample SAMEA104315434__metabat2_high_PE_014 | metagenome-assembled genome bin SAMEA104315434 (sample SAMEA104315434) | gut metagenome | biome: Monkey gut; feature: monkey-associated habitat; material: faeces | place: China | collected 2013
CACTACCAGCGGCACCACCTTCAAGAACATCAACAAGCTGACGGTCAATGGCACTATCTCCCTCTACCTCAAGTATGCCACAGGCACCGCACCAGCTGTAGGCGACACCATCGTCCTGTGGCGCAGCGTGAAGGAGTTTGCCGGCACGCCGACCATAGAGTGTGACGATCCTAACATCAAGTTTGATACCTCCAAGCTCAGTGAGGGCTTGCTCGTTGTCACGGATGTTGCCACTTCCATAGCAGCCATACCACAGGACGAGCCGGTAGCCGTAACTGTCTACAGCCAGTCAGGTGTGCAGGTAGCATCATTCAGCAGCACCCCTCGCACCCTTGATACAGACCTCAAGACTAACGGAGTGCCAAGAGGTATCTACGTCCTTAAGATGGTATCAGCCGAAGGAACGGTAACGGAGAAGAAAGCAGTGAAGTAATAATCTATAAATACGTAAAAGTATAAAACAGAAAAAAGCGATGGCAGCGTATGAAGATACGTTGCCATCGCCTTTTTTGTATGCAGTCGAAGGGGCAGGGATGGGGAGTACATACTTTCAATATGTAATCTCCCATAAAGCGAACGCTCATGCAAGGGCCGTTTATAGTATGCCTATACATCGATGAATATATACTAAATCGGTTGTAAATCATAAATAAATACAAGATACACAAGGTTGTGTAACACAAGTTTGTGTATCTTGTATTTATCTTTGTGGTCAAATTTCAAAAGGATATGCAATGAAAGTTAGGGAAAACGTGCAGAGCTTCGTGTTCGGCTTATGGGGTGGAGGATTCTTATATGGGGGTAATATTTTTTTCATCATGATACTTTTCCACTCCTTTTCGTGACACAATGAAAAAACGACTCTCCGCTACATTCCCGTATTTATAATTCTAAAATATCTGGACGGCTACAGCGTAATCTTGCAAAAAATATATAGTATTGATAATCAATAGAATATAATTTTATAAAGTAAAGAATAGTATAAAAGTAGCCGTAAATAAGGAATTTCTTATACTATCATAGCATAGAAATCACACTGTAAAAGCATGCAAATCGCAGGGCGAAAGCATAGAGATTGCACGATGAAAGCATAGCTTTGATGAAAATGAGTGTTTCCAATGGCTTTTTCAAGTGCGAAATGTGCTGTCAGCATCTCTAATTCTCATTTTTTCGTTGACAAAGTAAAAAAGCAGAATGTAAAGCGGAAGGGGAGAAAAATGAGCAAGATGATAACTGGCGGTACAGTGATTATAAATGCAGTGCCAACTCGTTCTGCTTGAAAATCCTTGAAACTTTTCTTTCTTGTTGTGGATAAGTAGTCGGTTGTCTCCGTTCGTATAAGGTAGTACATAACAACATCAACATCTACAACCTTATGAAGAAAACATTACTACTAACAACGCTCCTCGCTTCTGGAGCAGCATGCTGGGCAGACTTCCAACCAGTCAATATGCGAGTAAATGGACTGGCGCAGCCGCTCGGTATAGACACCAAGGTGCCTACGTTCAGCTGGCAGACAAAGAGCGATGAACGAGGATTCAAACAGTCGGCATACGAGATAACCGTGAAGACGGTGGATGGAACGGAAGTATGGAAATCTGGCAAGGTGGAGTCAAAGGCACAGAACCAGATAGCATACGCCGGGACACCATTGCAGTCATGTACCACATATCTTTGGACTGTGACCGTATATGATGCCAACGGCAAGGCGTCAGAAGCTGCGCAGGGCACGTTCGATACCGCATTCCTCGATGCAAACGAATGGAAGGCACAGTGGATACAGCCCTCCAAGACCACTAACGCAAAGGTGGAGATAAACGTCAACGCCCACTGCCGCTATGTGAAGCTTGACGTGACGAAGCTCGGACTGCCGGCATCAACAGACTCAAGGTACTATTTCCTCCAGTTGGCAGAGGTGGAGATATACAGCAATGGCAAGAACGTGGCACGTAAAGCTAAGTTCAGCGCCAGCAACTCATGGACCGTGGGCAGCTGGAATCTGGCGTACATAAACGACGGCATAATACAGGGAACAACGCTCGGCTATACCACGGAGCAGAAGCCTAACAGCAACCAGCACGTGTATGTGACTGCCGACCTTGGAGAGGCTATGGACATAGACCGCATAGTGCTCTATCCACGACAGGACGACAAGGCGGCGAGCGGAACGGAAGCCGCAAACTTCCCAAGCTCATATACCATACAGACATCGGCTGACAACAAGACATATCAGACGCAGTATACCGCCAAGAATGCGGCGGCACCAAGTTTTGTGAACTCTTCTCTGAATGTGCCGTACATCGGCAGAAACTTTACCGTGGCAGAGGGCAAGACCGTAAAGCGTGCACGCATCTATGCATCTGCGTTAGGTATCTTCACCATGATGCTGAACGGTAAGCCCGTTACTGAAAATCGACTGGAGCCAGGCGAGAGCGAGTTTGAGAAGACGGTGCTCTATTCCACATACGATGTCACTCCACTGCTGAAGCAGGGCGAGAACACTATGATAGCCCGTGTGGCGGGAGGCCTCTTCAATGTGGACGTGCTGACAGGCCGCTACTCGAAGGGCGAAGTGAGAAACGTAGGCGACAAGAGTCTGAAGGCGGAGCTGCACATAGAATACACTGACGGCACCAGTGAGGTGGTAATGACCGACAACCAGTGGACCAGCACGCCATCACCCACCATAGGTAGCAACTGGTGGGGCGGTGAGGACTATGACGCACGCAAGGAGATAGCTGGTGTGGAGGATGAACATTATGATGTCAGCAGCTGGACACCAGTGAATGTGGTGGCAGCACCACAGTTCAGCAGCAGTCAGGCGAAGGGCATGGGCACGCTCAAGGCACGTCACTACGAGCCGGTAAGAGTGGTGGAGGAATGGAAAGCCGTGGACGTGAAGAGCGTATACAGCGGTGGCTACCACCTCTATGTAGTGGACTTCGGCAGGAACTTTGCCGGGCAGTACCGCTTTAACCTCAAGGGAAAGAATGGACAGACCATAACGCTGCGTGAGGGCGAGAGCCTTAATGCCGACGGTTCCGTATTCATGGAAAATTACTATACCGGTGCGGCAGACACCTATGAGACATACACCTTCGCAGGCAAGGAGAACGGAGAAGAGTGGGGACCGGAGTTTATGTATCATGGCTTCCGTTACCTTCAGATTATAGGACTGGACGAAGCACCTAAGCCAGAGGACTTCACCGCCATGCGACTGCGCAGCAATGTGGACCTGGCAGGAACGTTCGAGACCAGCAACACGCTGCTTAATGACATACACGTGATATGCCGCGATGCCATACAGAGCCAGCTCTACAACAGTATCACGGACTGCCCGCAGCGCGAGAAGTTAGGATGGCTTGACGTGCCTAACGAGATGTATAACTCCTTGGTCTACAACTATGATATGGAGAACTTCTACAAGAAGGTGGTTCTCGACTGCTTCGATGCGCAGTATGCCAACGGCAGAGTGCCGAGCACGGTGCCACACTTCATGTCAGTATATGATGATGACCCTAACTGGGGCGGTGCAGCCATCCTCGTGCCATACCGCTCATGGAGACAGTATGGCGACGTGACCACCATCGAGCAGTACTATCCGCAGATGAAGAGGCTCATGGACTACTACACCTCCAAAACCGTGGACGGCATAATGCCGGGCAGCAGTTACAGCGTATTGAGCGACTGGGGACAGGAGACGGCTGGCGTCAACCCTATGGTGCCGGGCGAGTTCACCATCACCACTACCTATTACTATATGCTCAACGCCATGGCAGAGATAGCCACATACCTCGGCAAAAATGCTGACGCAGCAGCCTTCCTCGCACAGGCCAAGACTACCAAGGACGCATTCAACAAGCGTTTCTACAAGAACGGAGTGTATGAATACGGACAGCAGTCAGAATTCGCTATGCCACTCTACTACGGACTCGTGGAGAAAGAGAACGAAGAGCTTGTGGCCCAGAATCTCGCAGAGCGCGTGAAGAAGGATAATTATAAAATCAAAACGGGCGAGATAGCCTTGAAACCACTCTTCATGTCGTTGGCAAAGTATGGTTATAACGATATAGTCTATCAGATGGCGAACCAGACCGACTGCCCGAGCTACGGCTATTGGGTGAAGCAGGGCTACACCACTACACCAGAATACTGGAACGTGGGAGCCTTCTCGCAGAACCACTGCATGATGGACCACATAGAGGAATGGTTCTTCTCACAGCTTGGCGGAATACAGAATGGCGGCATGGCGTATGATGTGGTGAACATAGAGCCATGGATACCTGCTGACATGGACAAGCTGGATGTGACCACACGCAGCATCTATGGCGACATACGCAGCAACTATGAGCGTCAAGCAGATGGTGGCATCAGCTACACCTTTGACATTCCTGCTAACAGCATTGCATGCGTTGCGCTTGACTGTAGCGATATGCAGGAGGTGACAGAAGACGGAAAGGCTGTGGAGAAAGGTAGGAATGGAATAATCAGCGTAGACTACAAGGATGGCAAGGCATACGTGAAGATTGGTTCTGGTACATACAACCTGCTCGTTGCTGCCAAGAAACCTACCGCCATCAAGAGTTCAAAAAAAAAAGAAAAGGATAACGATGCTGTCATCTACGACCTTGAAGGACGTAAGGTAAACAACATCAATTCGTCAACAAAAGGTGTATATATAGTGGACCATAACAAGGTGATACTTTAGTCAAGATTGGGTATTCAGGAATGCACGGCTATTGATTCTGCTGCAATGCGGATTCAATAGCCTTTTCTCATGATAAAAAGTGGAATGAAATATCTGTTATATCAAAACTTTTTGTTAACTTTGCAACAGAAAGAGAAGATATGTTTTTTACGATAACTACCCTATAAGATTAACCAAACAAACAATAGTAGAAGTCATGAACAAGAAGAGAATTCTATCTCTTGCTACCGCCTTCATGGTGACGTTAGCTACTTTTGCCAACACTACCACCACTTCGGGACAGGTAACGGGAGCAGTAACATTGAGTGACGACGTGGACTATGTTATTACAGCGGCAGAGCCTTTCGGCAATGATGGCAAGGTGGACATCACCAATACCGATCATGCCGTGCTGATAATACAGAATGTGCGTCCGAGTGTAGTCATAAGCAAATGGCTGAAATCACATGTCTTTATCAATGGCAAGCAAGCTGTCAATAACAGTAACTGTCAGGTGAAAATGTATGCGCAGGGTGCTATCATCATGCCTTATGCGGCTAATTTCCGTCCGCTGACAGTATATTCAGAAAAGAATTTCGGTGGAACGGCTGTCAACTCCTTCGGTCTTGAGAATGACGGCGGATACATGAACACTCTTACAGACGAGAAGCTCAACAACAAGATTCGCTCCTTCAAACTGAAGAGAGGCTACATGGTGACATTCTCTACCCGTGCAAGCGGCAGGGGATACAGCCGCTGCTTTATAGCAGACAAGGAAGACCTGGAGATAGCCTCACTCCCTACGGTGCTCGACCAGCGCATCACTTCATACCGTGTGTTCCAGTGGTATGACGCACAGAAGAAGGGACTTGCCAGCGACACACGCGAACTGGAGAATAGCCTTATCACCTCTTCATGGTGCTACTCATGGGGACTGGGTGAGAACCGTTTGCCTGATGCAGAGTGCGTGCCTAACCATATCTATGAGGACTGGCCGTCATCAGCAGCTTGCGGCGGAGTGACATACTCCTGCCACATGAAGACTAACAATGAACCAGGCAACTCATCCGATGACCATCCGCAGAGCGTGGAGACAGTGCTCGCAAACTGGGAGAACCTCATGCGTACCGGTATGCGTCTGTGTTCTGAAAGCTCACACGATGGAAGTTTGAGCCACCTGCAGACGTTTATCGATGAGATTGATGCAAGAGGATGGCGTTGCGACATCGTAGATCTGCACTGCTACTGGCCAAGCAGCAACTTCAATAACTGGAAGTACTGGTATGACCGCTTCGGTCAGCGTCCTATCTGGATATCAGAATGGGTATGGGGAGCATCATGGAATAATAACGGTATCTTTGCCACAGACCGCACATACTCTACCGCCAACCAGCAGAAGAATGCCGATGAGCTGAAGAAGATTATACCATGGCTCAACGCGTCACCATACGTGGAGCGTTATGCTTATTGGAACAGTGAGGCTGACTGCTCTAAGATTATCAAGGATGGCGCGCTCTCAATAGCCGGCGAGTATTATGCAAGTCAGGAACCAGGCATAGGCTACAACCGTGCATACGAGAAGATACCAGCACTGCCACCGCAGTATGAACCTTCAAAGTTCCAGGTTGATTATGACAAGAATACGGAGAACGTGACACTGACATGGCACGATGCAAACGGTGAGTACAACCAGTCAATGGAGGTGCAGTGCAAGGCTGTCGGCTCTACAGTATGGAAAACATTACAGACAGTGGACCAGCAGGAACTGGCTGCTGACTATAAGGTGACGGTGCCAGGACTTGATGGCAACAAGTACCGCATTCGTATAGTAAACCTTTCAGGCAAGGAGATGCTCAGTCACGAGGCTGTTGCGGTGAATGAGAACCTTGAATATGGCGATGCCGTGACTGTTGTAGCTGACGGCGAGACCACGAAGAAGTATCTTGGCGGCAATATGCTCGTCAATGGTTCGTTCGACCTTGGCGCGACAGACTGGACCAATGGTGCCGGGAAGCCGCTCGCTGCTCCTTACTATCAGGTAGTGAAGAAGGGCGGAGCAGACGGTGGCAGCTATCTGCAGTGCTACGGAAACAGTGCTACAAGGACCGACGAGCAGTCTCTCCTGCGCTATATCACGCTGGAGAAGAATAACTGCTACTATGTATCTGTCGCAGGATGCAATACCAATGCTTCAACATGCCGTGTGATGACAAGTACAAACACTGTAGGACTGAACAAGCGTGTGGAGTTTCCAAGCGTAGCAGAATGGACAACATCTGCGGCTGCCTTCAAGGTATCGTCAGACAATAACCTCATCTTCCAGTTGACAGGACTGGCTGGCAAGGCGATGATTGACGAGATAATGGTAGCTCATCTCTTCGATACAAAAGAGGAAGCACTCGCTGATGCCAAGGAGTGCGAGAAGAAACGCTTTGAGGCTTTCAAGGCATATAACGCTGCTTTGCCACAGCTTAACAGCATGCTGGAGAGCTATATGAGCGAGGAAGGAATATCTGCCAATGAGATGGAAACTGCCATACGGAAGGGCGTGCAGTGTCTTGCAACAAGGAACGTGGTGGACTCTCTCGCAGGTAATATCAAGGTAATCAGTGACTATCAGATGGCTAATACCTCAGCCATCAGCGAGAAGTACGAGGCGGTGAAGAATATGACACAGACAACTGTAGAGGCTTACCTCAGTGACCTTGCAGAACTGAAGAATCTCGTGGCTGAGACCTTGGCTTCAACCTCTTCAAGTGACAATATCTCTAATCCTGCTTTTGCCTCTGCTGACAAATGGAACGTAAAGGCAGGAACATACACAGGAGGCGACCAGCGCACTAATACCGTCTCAGGCAAGACCTGCTGGAACGCATGGTGGAGCATCACCGCTACGGGCAATGCTGACAAGACGATGGCTGTCAACCAGGCTGTCAGCAAACTACCTGCAGGATTCTATGCTCTGGAGTGCAGGGCTGGTACGCAGCACCTCTGCGAGAATGACCAGCATGCATTTATCACTGTGGGCGATGTTACATTGACATCGCAGCCATTGCAGTATGGACTGCTCGACCTGCCAAACTTCACAGAGGCGGAGCAGTGGAACACCGTAACCACTCCGTTCGTCTATGTGCCGCAGAATGGCAGTGCGACAATCGGCTTCGAGGGCTCAAAGAACGGAACTGTAGACAAACAGTGGATAAAGTATGGCGATGCCACCAATACGGGTGATAACCGTGAAGGTTGGTGGTGCGCTACTGATTTCGCACTGCGTTATATCCCGGCAATCAGCAAGACGACAGACGAGAGTGGCTGGGGAACAGTCTGCGCTCCTGCAGCCATTACTGTGCCAGAGGGCGTAAAGCTATACAAGATAGCAGGTATAACTGCCGACCAGTTATATATAGGTATAGAAGAGGTGACGGAGGAGCCTGTTCCAGGTACACCTTATATATATAATGCGACAGCTGGCAAGGATATAGCATTCCTTGAGAGCGGAAAGAACGCAAGCGTGCCAGTAACCAATGTCAATGGTCTGCGTGGCACGTTCGTTACCACTGCCAAGTATCCTGTTGATGCACTTGTGCTGACAAACGGTAAATGGGAGTCTGTCAAGGAGCGATACAGCATGACATCCTATACAGGATATGTATATAAAGTAAGTAATATCCCGGCTCTTCCTGAAGGATGGATAGGCATAAAGATGCCAACCTCTGGGCTTGCTACAGGCGTGCAGCAGGTGAAGACTGATGCCGATGGTAGCAAGGTCAAGAGATATAACCTCTCTGGTCAGAGAGTGAACGAGGATGCCAAAGGTATCATCGTCACCGAGAATGGCAAGACAATTGTAAGATAACGTTTCTGCGAAAATAAGGCATTTGATTATCATCGGGCCCGTCATTGCATACCGTGCAGTGACGGGCTTGATTTCTTTTGAAATAACATGTTTCTTGCACCAAGTTGTTACTTCTTTGCGATAAAATAGCAAAAACAGCGAAAAATAGTGGTTTTTGTATGTGTGTACGCAAACAAACGTTGATATATGTCAATTATATGACAAAATAATGAAAATTCTTTTGGAATTGTTTGCGCACACAACAAAAAGGTAGTACCTTTGCAATGTCAAAAGGAAACAAGGTCCTTAAGACAAAAGCAAAAGAGTTATCAAAAAGATTGCGAGATAGGATATCAAAAAGATTGTGAAGATAGTTTAGGTTAGTAAATCTTAGTGAAGATAGGTAAAAAAGCTTGACGGCGTGAGCCGCAAAGGTGAAAAAGAATTGTTTGATAAAGGATAACAAAAGCTTGACAATGTCGAAGGGAAAGGTCAACGGTTTGATACCGCACCTACCCCACAGACGGTCAGGATTCATGACAGAATATTGTTTAGGTTAGTAGAAATAATAGATTTAGGTTTTAGTTATTAGGTTAGAAAAGATTGTTTAACATTATGGATAACAAGGAGAGACCGTGAGGCTTTTCTTTGGACGAGAAAAAACAAATTGTTAAACATACTTTTAATGCACCGCAGCTCGTGAAGGGTAGCGGTGCATTTTGCTATCGTTTGTAGTCGGAATGAACAAGTAGCGTATGATGAGTGAATAAGTAGCGTATATGAATGAAGAAAACGTGAGTGAGGGATGGTAGGCGAGATGATAGTAAACTTATGTGAATTATTTGGTCATTTCGCAAATAATGTGTAACTTTGCTGAGTTTTTATGGAGTTGATAATCAAGGAAAATTGAAATTGTATGTTGAAATGGAATGATATAAGGCCAGACTACAATCCTTCAAGATGGTCTGTAGTGCTTGCCTCACTGTGTAATCTTGTGATGGTATATATAGTATATATGCTGTGCAGGATATTCTTTATAATAGTTAACTGGCATGCATTTAGTGGTTCTTTCTCTCATCTTTCGTTATGGAGCCTGCTGAAGGGCAGTCTGCTCTTTGACACCTCCGCCATCCTTTATACTAATGCGCTGTATCTTGTACTCATGTTCCTGCCTTTGCATTTGAAAGAGAATAATGTGTGGCAGAAGGTGACACGGTGGATATTCTATGTTGTCAACTCGGTGGCGGTAGTGATGAACCTCTGCGATGCAGTCTACTTTACTTACACGGGGCGCAGAACCACATCTACAGTGTTCTATGAGTTCTCCAATGACAATAACATCTTCTCTATCGTAGGACAGTCTATCATCACGTATTGGTATCTTGTCCTGGCGGGAGCAGTTATGATATTTCTGCTGGTGTTCTTCTATAAGACTCCTGCGCAGTTTGCCGTGAAGCATGACAGAAAGTCCATGATGTCCTATTACGTGGCGCAGATACTGTGCTTCATAGCTCTCATTCCGTGCACTGTGGCGGGTATGCGTGGCGGTTTCACCACTGCCGTGCGACCTATAACATTGAGCAATGCCAACCAGTATGTTAACCGTCCGCTCGAGACAGGCATAGTGCTTAACACGCCATTCTCCATGATAAGGTCCACGGGCAAGGCAGTGTACTTCAATCCAGGTTATTTCACAGACAAGGAACTGGACAGGATATACTCTCCTATATACAATGAAGGAAAGCCATACACTAACAAGGTGGCATACAAGCGTAATGTGGTGGTACTGATACTGGAGAGCTTTGGCAGAGAGTATATAGCAGAATATAATGATGAGTTCAAGATAGACAATTACAAGGGGTATGCGCCATTCATGGACTCCATGGTGCGTCGTTCGCTAACCTTTGATTACACCTTTGCCAATGGCAGAAAGAGTATAGACGGCATGCCGTCCATCCTTTCAAGCATACCGTATTTCCTCGAGCCGTTCTTCCTTACGCCAGCATCGCTCAATACGGTCAGTGGACTGGCAGGAGAGTTAGGAAAGTGTGGTTATAGTTCCGCCTTCTTCCATGGTGCGGAGAATGGCAGCATGGGATTTGAGGCATTCGCCAAGTCTACAGGCTTCCAGAAGTATTACGGACGCACAGAGTATAATGAAGACAAGCGTTTCGGTGGCGACAAGGACTTTGATGGCACATGGGCTATATGGGACGAGCCGTTCCTGCAGTTCTATGCTACCAAGATGAGCGAGATGAAAGAACCGTTCGTCACTGCTGTATTCACTGCATCGAGCCATCATCCGTATGCCATCCCCGACAAATATAAAGGGAAGTTCGACATACTGTGGGAGCGTGACAATCCTATGCACAAGTGCATACGCTATACGGATATGGCGCTGCGCAAGTTCTTCGCCACCGCCAGCAAGCAACCATGGTACAAGAACACCATCTTCGTAATAACTTCCGACCATACCAACATCTATGACCATCAGGAGTATGGCACTGACCTCGGTGTCTTCGGGGCGCCGATACTCATCTATGACCCTTCGGGCGATATAGAACCGGGACGCCGTCATTGCATAGCACAGCAGATAGACATAATGCCTACCGTATTGCAATATCTGGGCTACAGCAATCCGTATATGTCCTTTGGTGTAGACCTGCTTACTGTGGCTGATAAGGATACGTGGGCGGTAAACTACAGCAACGGTATATATCAGTTCGTAAAGGGAGATTATGTCATACGGTTTGACGGCAAGTATATCACGGGGGCGTTTAACTACAAGACCGACTGGTTCATGATGAAGAACCTGAAGAACGATTCTAAGTTGGCACCAACGTTCAAGGCAATGGAGACGCAGCTGAAGGCTCTCATACAGAGCTATATGACCCGTATGATTGATGACCGCTTGGTACCACAAAAGTAACCAAACACGAAGTTATAACTTATTTTTACAAAGCGCAAGAAGGCGAGGAATCTTTCCCCGCCTTCTTGCGCTTTGTTTGTTATGGGTTATCGCCTTATGGGAGAAAGTGCATGAAGATGAGATTTTTAGATCCACTCTTTATTAGATCCACCATTAAAAAGTGGTTCATCCGACATTTCGAGTGATAAGTCCCTGAAAGGGATGCGACAATGTAGAATAAGGGTTTGCCCCCTATCTCCTCGGTCATTAACCTACACTCTGCCCCTTACAGGGGCATGGAGTGATTATCATCATTATATTCATCACTCGAAATGTCGGATGAACCTAAAAAGTTTATTTGGTGAAAAATATTGTCATAAATGTCATGAGTGTACGTATCGTGTTGAATAATAGATTGTTAATGTATGATATTTCTTATGATGTTTCTTCTTCTAAAAAAGTATATCTATCATGGGCAGATAGTTACTTTTTTAGATACTCCGTTACTTGCTCCGCTATCGCCTTCATTCCTGCAATAGACGGATGTCCCATCTGCTTGTTTATGTCTTTAAGGTCTATGCAGTCAATGCCGTAGTGGCGGCAGATAGTGTGTACAGACTCGTTGATTTCTGGTTTCAACTCGCTGTTGAGAATGAACACTATGCGCGCGGTAGGGTAGTTACCCTTGAGGTCATACAGCAGCTTTGCCATAGCAGGACGGAAAGAGTACAGTTCTTTGCTAGTCCAGTTGCCATAGACATATTCACCGATTGGCGCACCCGCCCAACTGTCGTTTGTGCCGCCACATACCAATATAACGTCAGGCTCGCCAAGCTTATTGCTACGGGTAATGAATGCTCGGTCGGTATAATCATTGTGTCTGCCCGTCTGCTTGTTCTTGTAGCCTGTATAACAGATGGTAGAGCCAGAGTAGGAATTGTTGCGTTCCAGTACTCCCCCCATGTTCTTGATGACCTGATACCACCATGTTTGTTCTACCTGACGAACGTCATTACGGCTGTTCAGTCCCTTGCTGTCGGGCTTGAAGTACCAAATAGCGTTAGTGTCTGGGGTGAGGTAGCCCTCGTAAGTGGAGTAGCTGTCGCCGAGAATGGAATAATGTACTGTTTCTTGCTTTCCTCCTGCAAACGAGAGGGCAGCAGAGAGGGCTAATGCGATGGTTAAAAGGAGATGTTTCATGTTGGTTGTTTAGTTGTTTGGTTGTTTGGTTGTTTAGTTGTTGGCAGAGAGACGTAGCCGTAGAAACGGCTATGCACAAGGACAGCGGGGACTCTTAGTTATTCGTTATTAATTCTTTACTATTCGCTCGTCACCTTTACCTCCTTAGGTGCAGCGATAGGCTGTAGCATGCGTGCTATCTGTTCTTTTGCATTCTGTCGGGCATTGTCAAGCGTTTCTTTTGTTAGGCAGCGTTGTAACATCTTCTGCCGAGCGCGCTCATACATTGCCTTGCGGTCAGCATTGGACCATTTACCTGTCTCGAAGAAAGAACGGGTGCGCGCCTCGTCAATGAAGTTGTAGTCAAGTAGCTTGACGTCAGGAATGGTGACGAACACTGTGTCGCCCTCCGTCCTTATCCAGTCTTCCTTGCAGTCGGTGAAGTCAATACCGAGGCGCAGAGTTCCGTAGTAGATGCGCACTAGTTCATCGTCGGAGAAGAACCCCGTGCGCATGGTGTCGATAATCTCCTCATCGTTTACACTTAGGAATTCCCACTGCCCGATGCTCTTCATGTGCTCCACGATGGTGGGCGTGCAGTCAATGGTGTCATCATCCGTCAGCTCCAGTGTGCTGTCCTTGGCGGAATGCCATAGCCATGCTATGGCACCCACCGCCACAATGATGGCGATGCACACCAGGGAGACCGTGAACTTGTTTATGCCATTATTTATTCTCTCTACGAATCGTATTATGTTTGCCATTGTCTCTGAATGAAATGATAATGTTCTTCTCCTTGAATCCCATCGCCTCTATTATCGGAATCAGCTGGCGTGCGGCACTCTCCCTCGCCATAGGCGTAATGTTCATGTTGGGAATGTCTTTCTCTATCGCCATGCGCCCCTGCTTCTCGTAAGACTGCAGCTCCTCGTCGGTAAAGCGGCTTCTCGTCAGTGCCACATACTGCTTTATGCCGTCATGGTCTATGTGTGTCTCCGTTATCACCACTTCTGGCTGCGGCAGGAATACCTCTATTCTCTCGCCGCTACGTACTATGTCTTCCTCCGTCATCTTGGTGAGGTCTATGCTCGCCTTGATGGTGGCATACATAGGGATCGCCACCTTGCGCTTGCCAGCAGGAATGTTCAGCGAAACGGACTTGCCGAACACCGTACCAGAGAGCTTCATCATGTCGTCGTGGGTGATTATCTTGTGCACCTTCAGCTCTACGGTGTTCAGTCGTGAGCACTGCTGCATCCTGCCTAACATAAAGGGTATAGTGTCAATGCGCACCGTGTCGTCCCGCTGTCGGGCAGGGGAGGAGGTGCATCCTCGCACCATCGCGATGATTGCGATGACGGCAATGATGGCTATAATCAGTATATGGAGTTTATATTTCATTTTGGTTGTTTGGTTGTTTGGTTGTCTGGTTGTTTGGTTGTCTGGTTGTTTGGTTGTCTGGTTGTTTGGTTGTCTGGTTGTTTGGTTGAGTGTTTGTATGGTGGTTTAGGGTTGTTGGTTTTGGGTCTTTTATACGGTTGGGGGTTTCAGGTTGTTGGTTTTAGGTCTGTCCCCGATTACATAACTGGTCAGTCCAATTCGAAAGACCCACAACCTACAACCAATAACCAATAACCAATAACCAGATAAAAGCCCAATAACCCAAAGACCTACCCTTCTGCAAAAGTAAAAAAAATATATAGTATACCGAAAATAAAACATCTAAAAATGTATAATTGCGTGGAATGCGTAAAATAATACATCCTTTAACGGTATTATTCAAGAAAAAAGCACTAACTTTGTAGCTGAATAATATATAATATAAGTACAAGAAGATATTTATGGAAAAACCGGAAATGACAACACCGACAGAAGAAAAGAAGTCACTGAACTTCATAGAGCAGAAGATTGAGGCTGACCTCGCGGCAGGCAAGAACGGAGGACGCGTGCAGACACGTTTTCCGCCAGAGCCTAATGGCTACCTGCATATTGGTCATGCCAAGGCTATCGCTATGGACTTCGGTGTGGCTCAGAAGTATGGCGGCGTATGTAATCTTCGTTTTGATGATACCAATCCGCAGAAGGAGGATGACGAATACGTTGAGGCTATCAAGAAGGACATAGAGTGGTTGGGATACAAGTGGGGCAAGATATGCTACGCTTCTGACTACTTCCAGCAGCTATGGGACTTTGCCGTGGAACTCATCAAGCAGGGCAAGGCATACGTGGACGAGCAGACTGCCGAGCAGATAGCAGCACAGAAGGGCACGCCTACCACTCCCGGTCAGAACTCACCATATCGTGACAGGCCAGTGGAGGAGAACCTCCGTCTCTTCAATGAGATGAACTCTGGCAAGATGGAGCCAGGCAAGATGGTGCTGAGAGCAAAGATAGACATGGCTAACCCTAACATGCACTTCCGCGATCCTATCATGTATCGTGTGATGAACATCCCTCACTACCGCACTGGCAGCAAGTGGAACGCATACCCTATGTATGACTACACCCACGGTCAGTCTGACTACTTCGAGGGCGTTACGCACTCACTTTGCACCCTGGAGTTCGTGGTTCACCGTCCTTTGTACGACCTCTTTATCGACTGGCTAAAGGAGACTCGTGGTGAGGGTGACAATATGGACGACAATCGTCCGCGTCAGACTGAGTTCAACAAGCTCAACCTCTCTTATACGCTGATGTCAAAGCGTAACCTCCTTCTCCTCGTGAAGGAAGGGCTCGTAAGCGGATGGGACGACCCGCGTATGCCTACCATCTGCGGCTTCCGCCGTCACGGGTACTCACCAGAGTCTATCAATAACTTTATCAAGAAGATAGGTTATACCACGTTTGACGCCCTCAATGAGATAGCACTCCTCGAAAGCTCCGTGCGTGAGGACCTTAACAGCCGGGCGGATCGTGTGGCAGCAGTGCTCAATCCGTTGAAGCTCGTTATCACCAACTATCCAGAGGGGCAGACAGAGCAGATGACGGCTATCAACAATCCGGAGGATCCGAACAGCGGCACACACGAGATAACCTTCTCCCGCGAACTGTGGATAGAGCGAGATGACTTCATGGAGGATGCTCCGAAGAAGTTCTTCCGCCTTGGTCCAGGCAAGGAGGTACGCTTGAAGAACGGTTATATCATCAAGTGTCCAGAGGAGAACTTCTGCAAGAAGGATGCCGAGGGCAACATCATCGAGGTATATGCCGAGTATGACCCAGACACCAAGAGCGGTATGCCCGGTGCAGACCGTAAGATCAAGGGCAAGACACTCCACTGGGTCAGCGTAGACCACTGCCGTCAGTGCGAGGTGCGTCTCTACGACCGCTTGTGGATGGTGGAGAACCCACGTGACGAGAAGGCACGTCTGGTGAAGGAAGAGGGACTGACCGACCTTGAGGCAATGAAGCGCATGATGAACCCTGACTCGCTGAAGGTGCTTACCAACTGCTACATAGAGGAGTGGGCTGCTGACAAGAAGCCAGGCGACTATCTGCAGTTCCAGCGCATCGGCTACTTCATGCCAGACCCTGATACAACCGCCGAGAAGCCTGTCTACAACAGAACCGTAGGCTTGAAGGACAACTGGAAAAAGTAAGGACTTTTTTAGGTTTTAGGTTGTGGGTTTTAGGTCTGTCCCCTATAAAACAACTAAGGAGTCCAATCCGAAAGACCTACAACCCACAACCTACAACCCATAACCAGATAAAAGGCCTACAACCCACAACCCATAACCCCACAACCATAAAAAATGTCAACGACAGAATTTAATAAATACATCAACTCCACCGAGTTTAAGGAGCTGCTCGCACGTTATGAGGCGGTGATAGAAGCCCATGAGCTGGTGTATTTCGATGCAGATGACCTCATCGACATTGCTGAGGCATACCACGTGTGGGGGGACTATGACAGTGCCGCGCGTGCTGCCGACTATTGTCATGAACTGTATCCAGAGGACTCTGCCCCCATACTCTTCAATGCTCGCATGGCACTGATAGACTGTGGAGATATCCCCAAGGCAAAGGCTCTCATGGCAGAACTGAAGGAAGAAAAGGAGTGTCTTGAGACCGTCTACGTCCAGGCGGAGATAATGATATGCGAGCAGGAGATAAACAAGGCGGAGGAGTATCTTAACGAGAAATACGCCAAGTATAAGGAGAAGAAAGAGAATGGCACCCTCTTCGAGGATAGTGATGACGAGGATGGTGACGACGAAGACTCCGATGACATTCCTAATTTCGCTATCGATGTAGCCACCATGTACTGCGACCATAACCTCTTCGACCATGCCGCAACATGGATCGAGAGGGCGGATGTACCTACGAACGACTACGCCCTTGAATACCATGACGTATGGGCGAGGATACACATGTTCCGTGCTGAATACGACAAGGCTGAGGCAGAACTCAACAAGATTCTTGACATAGACCCCTTCAACGTCAACGCATGGCTCATGATGAGCGACACGCAGTTTCGCAGTGTCCGCTTCCTCGATGCCCTGCAGAGTGCCGAGTATGCTATCGCCATCGACCCGCAGGCTGCTGATGCCTACCTGTCCAAAGGCAACTGTCTCTATGCACTCAACAGAATGACGGAAGCAGTGGAGGCATTACGCAAGTACAAGGAACTTGCACCCGATGATGTCATTGGCGACCTGCTCCTCGCTACTGCACTCTTCTGCAGTCGTCGCACAGAGGAGGCATACCGCTATGCACGCATAGTGGTAGACAATATTAGCTCCTTGCCTCTCCTGCAACGTGTAGATGCCCTTCATACCTGCGCCACCATAGGTGCGAAGAATGCAGATATGGGGCTTGCAGAGAAGTGTTGCGACATGCTCTCTGACCTTGGTGTGCCAGCGGAGGAGATAGACATGGTGCGTGGCAGCATGTATCTTGAGGCAATGGATGTGCAGCTTGCCGTGACGTATTTCGGTAAGGCGGTGCGTGAGTCCGATTTCGACATCAACATCATTGTCCGCATCGGTGTCATCTGTTATGACGCTGGTGCATATCCATATTCCTATCGTCTGCTGAAGGACGCTGTAGAGTCCACCAAGGCTGACGACTACGCCAGTGCCCCTGCGCCATCCATCGCCTTCCTTGCCGCTGTATGCCGCAAGCTCGGCAAGAAGGAGGAATACCTCTATTACCTCCCCTATGCTGTTCGTCTCATGCCGTTTGACACCTCTGGCGTCCTCAACGAGTATTTCCCTGAAGGCACACTGCCAGGAGATTATGAGAAGATAGAGAGGGAGAGAATGTGAATTAGTTTAATGGTCTGGTGGTTTGGGGTTTTAGGTTGTGGGTCTTACGGATTAGATGTTCGTTAAGGGACAGACCTAAAACCCAAAACCTAAAACCACCAACCCCACACCCCCCAAACCCTAAAAAAATGTTAGAAGAACTCTTGTCCAACTTCGGTTACAATACCGTATTCTGGGGCATGCTCCTTGAGAGCACCGTTATCCCCGTGCCCTCTGAAATCTTCGTGCCACCAGCAGCATACCAGGCTGCGGCAGGCATCCTTAATATCTGGATGGTGATACTCATCGCCACGTTAGGAGCCGACTGTGGTGCCGTTATCAACTATGCCGCAGCCTACTATCTCGGCCGTCCTATCATCTACAGCTTCGCCAACAGCCGCTGGGGCAAGCTCTGTCTTCTTGACCAAAGCAAGATAGAGAAGGCGGAGAAATACTTCGATGATCATGGCGTGGTAGCCACACTGACAGGCCGACTCGTGCCCGTCATACGCCAGCTCATCTCCGTGCCCGCAGGACTGGCGAAGATGAACTTCTGGCACTTCCTGCTCTATACCACCATCGGTGCAGGAGTATGGAACAGCATCCTCGCTGCCATAGGCTACTATCTTCATTCAGTAGTGCCATACGACCAGCTCAACGCAAAGGTAGAGGAGTACTCCTCATATATCAAGTATGGCATCCTCGCCATCCTCGTCATCGTAGTGGCATACTTCGTGATAAAGAAGTTCTACGGTAAGAAGAAGTAATTCTTAACAGAAAAAAACAGAATACATTGCACAATTACATCAAAAAATGACGTATGTCAAAAAAAAAGACAATTTAATTTGTGCGTTTCTTAAAAATACTTGTTAAAAAGTTTGGAACTATCAACAAAAAGTAGTAACTTTGCAATCGTTATCCTGAATACAATCTTTTTACCTTAAGGAAAGCTAATACCTATTGAGATTGAAACTCTTACACTGTGAAGTGTGAGAGTTTCGTTTTTTATATCCCCCCCCTGTTTCTTCCCCTTATTATTCAATGTTTTCATTATTGCATAATCTATGTGTGCACTGAAAACTGTGTGAATTGTGCGAGTATATCACCGTGTGATTGTCAGCATGAAAAGACATCGTGTTTCAAAAGCTATCCTGCTGCGTTGCGAAAGCATAGAGATTGTATTGCGAAAGCATAGAGATTGTATTGTGAAAGCATAGAGATTGTATTGCGAAAGCATAGAGATTGTATTGCGAAAGCATAGAGATTGTATTGCGAAAGCATAGA
>SAMEA104315434__coassemble_576_pt1 | contig 19089 bp, 12 predicted proteins | sample SAMEA104315434__metabat2_high_PE_014 | metagenome-assembled genome bin SAMEA104315434 (sample SAMEA104315434) | gut metagenome | biome: Monkey gut; feature: monkey-associated habitat; material: faeces | place: China | collected 2013
GGTGGTGGTGATGACAGAGGCCAAGGGCATGGCGGCAGAAGAGGTGGAACGCCTCGTCTCCTTCCCCATAGAGACGGCGGTGAATGGCGCCACTGACGTGCGCCGCGTGCGCTCATCCTCCACTACGGGCTTCTCCGTAGTGTGGGTGGAGTTCGACTGGGGCACGGACATCTACCGCGACCGACAGATAGTATCAGAGAAACTCGCCACCATAGGCGACGCCCTACCTGAAGGAGCAGGGCAGCCAGTGCTCGGTCCGCAGTCGAGCATCTTGGGCGAGGTGCTGTTCATAGGGCTCACTGCTGACACTACGTCGCTCGGCACACTGCGCACCATAGCCGACTGGACCCTGCGTCCGCAGCTGCTCTCCACGGGCGGAGTGGCGCAGGTGACGGTAATGGGCGGCGACCTTATGGAATATCAGATAAGGCTGCACCCGGAGCGCATGCGCCACTATGGAGTGACGCTGACGCAGGTACTCGCCGCCACCCGCGACATGAACCGCAACGTGTCGGGCGGAGTGCTCTATGAAAAAGGCAACGAATACATAGTGCGCGGCGTGTTCACCACCGCTGATGTGAAACTCCTCGGACAGACGGTGGTGGCATCGTCACCCAAAGGCATGCCCGTAGTGCTCAGCGACATAGCCGATGTGGAGACGGGAGTGAAAAGCCCAAAGATGGGCATGGCGTCCGTATCGGGCAAGCCTGCCGTACTGCTCACCGTGACAAAGCAGCCCGACGTGAGCACATTGCAGCTGACGGAGAAGCTCGATACCATGATGCAGCAGGCCAGGGCATCACTGCCTGCGGACGTGAAGGTCAACACGCAGCTCTACAGACAGCAGAACTTCATAGACGCCTCTATATCAAACATCAAGAAGTCGCTCGTCGAGGGCGGCATATTCGTGGTGCTCGTGCTCTTCATTTTCCTTATGAACGCCCGCACTACCATCATCTCCCTCGTCACCATACCACTGTCGCTGCTCATCACCATGGTGGTGCTGCACCTCATGGGGCTTACCATCAACACCATGAGCATAGGCGGTATGGCGATAGCCATCGGCTCGCTTGTGGATGATGCCATAGTGGATGTGGAGAACGTCTACAAGCGTCTGCGCCATAATGCGCAGCTGCCGGAGGGTGAAAGGCAGAGTAAGAAGGAAGTGATATTCCATGCCTCACGCGAGGTGCGCATGCCTATTCTCAACTCCACGCTCATCATAGTGGTAAGCTTCGTGCCGCTCTTCTTCCTCTCAGGACTGGAGGGCAGGATGCTCGCCCCACTGGGCGTCAGCTTCATAGTGTCGCTCTTCGCCTCCACCATCGTGGCACTGACGCTCACCCCCGTGCTCTGTTCCTATCTGCTCAAGGCTCCCAAGCAGGGCGATACGAGGATGAAACAGGACGGAGAACCACGCTGGGTGACTGCCATGAAAGGGAAGTATGAGGTGATACTAAGGCGAGTGCTTGACTGTCCGCGCCGCATCGTGGCGGGATGCACGGCAGTGGTGGTAGTGATAACCCTGGCATTGTTTTTCACATTGGGACGCTCTTTCCTGCCTCCGTTCAACGAAGGCTCGTTCACCATCAATGTCAGCACGCTGCCCGGCGTGTCCTTTGAGGAGAGCAACCGCATCGGTGCACAGGCGGAACGCATGCTGATGGAGATACCAGAGGTGACGGACGTGGCAAGGAAGACAGGCCGCGCGGAACTGGACGAGCATGCCAATGGTGTGAACACCAGCGAGATGGAAGTGCCGTTCCAGCTGAAGGACCGCAGCAAGGAGGAGCTGATGGAGGACATACGCCAGCGGTTGCACTCGCTGCCGGGAGTGAATGTGGAGATAGGGCAGCCCATATCCCACCGCATCGACGCCATGCTCTCTGGCACGAAGGCGGGCATTGCCATCAAGATTTTTGGCCCTGACCTCACCACGCTCCATTCGCTCGGCATGCAGATACAGAACGCTACTGCCGGCATAGAGGGCGTGACGGACCTCAATGTGGAGCAGCAGGTGGAGCGACCGCAGCTCATAGTGCGCCCGCGCCGTACCATGCTGGCGGCTTATGGCATCACGCTGCCGCAGTTTGCGGAGTATGTCAGTGCCGCACTCGGAGGCGAAACGGTAAGCCAGGTGCAGGACGGGGCGAAGACTTTCGACCTCACCATACGTATGGCTGACGAGGATATCAATGCCATAGACCGCATACGCACGCTGCTGATTGACACTCCTACAGGGCAGCAGGTGCCGCTGGCGGACGTGGCGGACATCGTATCGGCGGCGGGACCTAACACTATCAGCCGCGAGAATGCGCAGCGCAAACTCGTGGTGTCTGCCAATGCGCAGGGCAGGGACATGCGCAGCGTGGTGAACGACATGCGCCGTGCCATAGAGACGAAGGTGAAGATGCCCGAGGGCTACCGCGTGGAATACGGCGGACAGTTCGAGAGCGAGGCATCGGCATCACGCCTGCTGCTCGGACTTTCTGTAGTAAGCATCGTGGTGATACTACTCCTTCTCTTCATGCAGTTCCGCTCATGGAAGCAGAGTGTGGTGGTGTTGCTCAACCTGCCGCTCGCCCTTATCGGTGGTGTCATGGCACTGGTGGTCACGGGGGGCGTGGTCAGCATACCGGCAATAATAGGTTTCATATCCCTCTTCGGCATGGCTACGCGTGGCGGTATGCTCCTCGTGGACCGCTATAACGAGCTGGCCCACAGCGGACTGCCGCACAGAGAGGTCATCGTTCGAGGCTCCCTCGACCGTCTGCTGCCGATACTCATGACAGCACTCAGCTCTGGACTGGCACTCATTCCCCTTGCTTTGGGCAGTACGCTGCCGGGCAACGAGATTCAGAGTCCTATGGCGCAGGTGATGCTGGGCGGACTGCTGACAAGCACGTTGCTCAACCTCATCATAGTGCCCATTATGGCACCGATAGCTGAAAAAAAAGAAGTAATGGAACAGGAATAATACACAATAGGGTGGTTCTAAAAATTAAGTAAGTGTTCAAAATTATTTTTACATTAGTTTTGCTCTATTTGGATGCAGCTGCACCGCTTGGTTGATGGAGCAATGTTCTCATTGTGACAGAAAACAAGTGGCGCAGATGCGCCAAAGAGAGTGAAAATAATGTAGAAAAACACACTCGCTTATGACTATATTGTTTTATTAAAATAATTTTGAATACTTACTTACCACCCCCTATATATATAATGTATGAAGAAAAACATATGTAAGAAAATATATCTCGCTCTCTTCTGCCTCCTCGCCACTACGGGGCGGGCACAGAACGAGGACATCATCGCCCCAGCAATGTTCACCACCTGGGCGCAGGAGATGCAGACAATAGCCCGCAACAATACCGCCCTGCGTGCGCAGCATGACAAGGTGGTGGCTGCAAAGATAGCGGGCAGTGCCGACAATATGCTGCCCGCTCCGGAGGCAGAGGTGGCGTATATGTTTGGAAGCCCTGACGGAGTGCCAGGCAGAACGAACGTGAGCATTGCGCAGTCGCTGGACTGGGGAGTGCTCACGGGGCATCGCCGCCGCATGAGCCAGGCAGCCAACACGGTGGCGGAGGCTGCCTACCGCATGGAGTTCCAAAAGGTGATGGCAGAGGCTGACGCTCTGCTCGTGAATGCAGTGTACAGCAACAGAATGTGTCGGGAACTGGAGGAGCGCAACAGACAGGCGCAGGAGATTCGCCGAATGTACGAGAAGAAGTTCGCCAATGGCGACATAAACATAATAGAACTCAACAAGGTGCGCCTCAATGCCTCTGTCAGTGAGGCGGAGCTGAGCCGTGCCCAGGCGGAGCGTGGGGCGGTGATGCAGTCGCTCAGCGCATTGAATGGTGGCATGGCGATGGCGGTATCGGACACTGTCTACCCTTCATCTACCGCCCTTCCAGCCCTAAACACCATGAAGGAACTGCTGCCACAGAGTGCCGCCATACAGCAGGCGGAGGCGGAACTGGCGCAAAGCCAGACTGCCATAAAGCTGGCGAAGGTGGAGGCTATGCCCGAGTTCAGCGTGGGATTCCAGGGGGAATACATAAAGGACAACAATTACAGCGGTCCGAGTATCGGCATGACCATACCGTTATGGGGTGGTGGCAGACGCAGGATAAAGGCTGCACGCGCGGAGAAAGCGGCGAGCGAGCAGAATCTTGCAGCCGTGAAGCAGCAGCAGCAGTCATCCCTCGAGATGCTCTACCAGCAGGCTACAGACCTCACTGCCACTGCCGACAGGCTGCGGAAGGACCTCTCTGCCACATCCAATGATGCACTCTTGAGACGCTCACTGGAAGAGGGGCAGATATCACTGCTCAGCTATCTCCTTGAACTGTCATTCTACTACTCTGCCCGCACCGCCCAACTGGATGCCGAGCGTGATGCGCAGATGGCACAGTCAAGGTTGCGCGCGATGATGTATTAAAGACGATAGACAATGGTAATGGGTGGTTCTAAAAATTACGGTAAGAATTTTTAGAACCACCCATTATCGTATTAATCGAGGTGTGCCATGAGATACAACTCCTTTTGTCGTTCTTCCAGCCTTGCTCAAATGCTTCCTTTGCATACCAATCCCTTGCCTACTTGTCATCTATGCGTATAAGTCGTTCATAGTGTGACCATGGAAGTAGGCGTAATTCTTGCTTTCTAAATTCCTCAGACACTGTCTGAGGAATTCCTAATTCTTTGAATAACAGGAAGAACTTCTTGAAATTTATGATGTTTGTCTCAGAGAATCCTTTCCCAAATTCCTCTGTAAGTGCAGCGGATGCAACCTCAATAATATGCTTTCCGTACTCCGCCCTTGCTGCTCCGTTCTGCTCTTCTTCCACGATACGTTTCCCTATTCTCCAGTTCCTTTCTACCAGAGAATAATTGACGGCAGCGAAAGCTTTGCTCCTTGCTTTGCTGACAATTGTCTTCAAATCATTTACGAGAAACTTCTCTTCTCCTTTATATGAGTGCTCCATCTGCTTCATAATTATGCCTTGTTTTATGTATGATGAGTGCAAAGATACGCTTTTTTATTGGTAAAGTGCAAAAATATGGTTAAAAAGTTTGCGGAAACCAAAACTTTTGTTATCTTTGCACCGTCAAGCCCTTGCTGAAAGCCCTCGTGGGTGGGATGCTTAGGGAGACACATATACATAAAAGGCGTAACTGTACGCTTTGGTTTTGACTGTGTGGAATTCTCGCAAAGTTCAACGATAAGTCAAGAACAAAGCAACGGGAACGCCCCTTGGGTGTATTGTATACCTTCCTTTCAAGATGCAGAATCCATTTCTATGGGTGGATTGTATCTTGTGGGATGATTATATATACATTTACGTGGGGCTTTCAGCGTTGCTCGTTTCGACTTATCGGGCAATGCGAGAAGCCTCACACAGTGGAACGAGTGACAGACTGGCTCCACGCTTCTTTTTTGTGTGTGGCATGTCTAATTGTTATTTTTTGTTTGGAGTCAGCAATGCTTTAGTTTATATGTCAAAAATAAAGAAATGTATTTTTTTATTGTTGCTTATGTTGATTATCCCCAATGTAACTTATGCAAAAAAAGCAAATTCTATTTGGTATTTTCTCGCAAAGACAGCTGGATCTAGTACAGAGGATGATAATATAAGTGTACAGTATGGTATTTATACGAAATATGCCAATACAGACTACTCGCTTGGTCCTTATCCTACAATGAGAATCAAAGTAACAAATAAAAGTGATAAAATATTGTTTGTAGATTTAGGTACATCTTTCTTAAAGAAGAACAACGTTGCTTCTGTGATTTTTACGCCTACAATAATATCAACAATGGTAGGTCAATCTGTAGGAATTGGAGTAAATGCCGGTTCGATAGCATATGCAGTGGGAATTGGAGGTATAGCTAGTACAGCCTTAGGTGGGATAAATGTTGGTGGAAGTAAAAGCTCTTCTGTAACAACTACTACATATGCACAACGTTTTGTGGCTGTTCCTCCTAAAAGTGCAGTTCTATTAGAAGATGTACCTATACTCACTCCTGATAGCGAAAAAGCATTAGGGGATTTGTTCTATTTTAAAGAAATTGGAATGGGGAAACAAAAAAAACTTTGGTGCCTTTCTAATAAGTTTAACGATGTGGAAAGTAGAAAAATAATAGAATATACGGAAGATAACACGTTATTTACTATTGGCTGTTATTTAAATTATTCGTTTTCGGAGGATTTTAAAACATCTTATGGGATAGAAACAACTTATTATGTGAAAAAGTTAATCGGTTCTTCCATGACAACATTTCCTCCTGGCAACAATAAAGAATTTAATATAATGGATGAAACATTTCCGCAATGGAGAGATGAGATTGGTAAAGGCAACCTTGAAGTTATACGATTATGGGCTAAATAATTATTTTCTTGCGAAGAAAGACACCCACCTTGTTAGTATAGGGATAAAGTCTTGTCTTCCGAGATATTCGCACTTATAATATGACAAACTGCGTCATGCAAAAAAAATGGATAGTGTCCCACTTTTTGACATGGCGCAGTTCTATATTATTTCTCCTTTTTCGCCTAATCGTTTGATGCTTCTTGTTTGCTCAGCAGCCATTTCCATACAGGAAAGACTTTGATAGTCTTGTCTTCCATCTTGATTTCTGTTTCAGAGTCTCTTGTGATAATGTAACCTTGATAGTCTGGAAATGCTTTCAGAAATTTGCATAGCCCTCCGATTTCTCGTTCAGAAGTAGCTTCGTCATTCAAGTTGTATGATACTTGTATGGCCATTTTCTCAGAAGGAATGCAGAAGTCAATCTCGCAGTTTCTGTTGTAATAATATAGGTGTGTCTCTTCGAAAGTGTTTCTGTATCTGCGGTTTAGCTCGATGGCAACCATATTCTCAAGCAACTTTGTCTCCCCTTGAAACAGAAAAAGATTAAGAATGCCGTTGTCTGCAACATATCTCTTTTGTATAGTTGCTTGTTCGGTCATAGGCGATGCCAAGTTCGGGATAGGAAAGAAGAGGTAGGCTTCCTGCATGTACTCTAAGTAGTCTTTTAGGGCAGGCAGACTGATTGTGTCGCCAGTGGATTTTACCATGTGTTGCAGTCTGTTGAGTGATGATGGTTGCATCACGCTGTCAGCCAACTTCTTTGCTAAAAACCTGAAGACGCGAGGACTGCGTATGCTGTTTCTCTCCACAATGTCGCCTACGAGAATCTTTTGGTAGAGCGAGTTGAGGTATTCTCGCTTGTCAGGCTGTTCAAACGATTCTGCGATGCCTCCCTCATAGAAGTAAGTATCGAAAAGTTTTGAGATGACAGCTTTCTTCTTTTGGCTGAATTCCCAATTGCGATCAAGTTTTACTTGGTGATACGCAAGGTATTCTTCAAAAGAAAATGGAAAGATTTCCCGTGGTATGTATCTTCCTCCGAGGGTAGTAGCAATCTCTTTACCCAGCATTTTTGCATTGCTTCCTGTTATCATGACTCGGTATTTGGAGTCTGCCAGTCTACGGGCGAACTTTTCCCACCCCTCTACATTTTGGATTTCATCCAGATATATGAGTGGAGTCTTTTCTGGGTATAGCTCAGAATAGGAATCAAGGATGATGCCCAATTGTTCAGCCTTGATGCCCGACAAACGCTCGTCCTCAAAGTTGATGTACAGGATATCCTCAGCCGTAGCTTCTCCTTGTGTGATGAGTGTCTGTATATCTTGGTACAAGAGGTAGGATTTACCTGCTCTTCTCAATCCTACAAGTACATAGTTGGTCTTACTGCCGAAAGGGATGTTTCGGTGGGTAAGTTGAAAATCAGGAATACTTTCCTGCTTTTCTATGATGATGTTCTTGATGACTTGCTTATCCATAATCTTACATTATTTCTAACTATACTTTGCAAAAATACGAAAATATTTCGAAGTATAGTTAGAAATAATGCAAGAAATATTGTTTTTTAACTGTATGCACTATTCTTTCTTGTCCATATTTTCTAATGCCTGTATCTTATGGGGGGCTAAAAGTTGCCACCCTTATTCAATGATCTTCACCTTGAAAGGCTCATGCGTCAGAGAGGAGATGACACGGAGTACCTTGTACTTGTCTTTCACGGTGACAGGAACAGTGAGCCATTCGCCCGAATCGAGTTCTACCTGTCCGTTGTATTTCTTAAGGTGAGTTGTGAAAGGGGTGCCGCCTATCATGATATTGGTCTTCTTGATGCGTTCCAAACCGATGAAGTTGATGGTCATAACATAAGTCTGCAGGGGATTCTTGCCTTGTAATATCGTGCCATCGGGGAAAGTGACAGACAGCTGGGTTTTCTTCTTTCTCGTGTCTCCCTTTCTTGTATTGCTGGTGGCTGAAAGGGTATCGAAGTCGCCCAGTTCTACGGTGGCTTCAATGGAGAGCTGTGCCATAATGGACTTCAGTTGCATATATTTCTGCTTGGTGTCGCTCTGTGCCATCAGATACCAGCCGTTGCTCATCGACTTTGTCCAGGAGGCATACTTTTTATTGACCTCCTGGGCTACCAATGGGATATGGCATGCTTTCATACCCAATGTAGCGACACGTTCTACGCCTATTTTCTCAATGGTTTGTATCATGGTCGTGGTGGCATTAGCATCGCACAGCACAGTACCGTCGGCAAATGTTACCTTTATTCTTTGCCTCTTTGCTCTCTGACGAGTGTCGACAGCCTCCTCAGCGTCTGTATTCTTTGAAATGACCATAGTTACTTTCTCGGTGCTTTCGGAATGGAAGTTCTTCAATTCCTTTTTCGCCTTGTTGAGCAAAGAATATAAAGCCTGTCTTCTCTCGGACAACTCTTGGGGTTGCCGAATGTTATCCAAGCCCCCTGTAGGATTGATGTCCTCCTGCGATATGGGCGTGTCATCGAAAAAAGAGTCATCGAATAGCGACAGCTCTTGAACTGTTAGTTTCTTCCTTGCCATGTTTCTTTCTTTGTTGATTATATGGGTGGTTCAGAATTTTTTTCTTTTCTTACCGTGATGCCAGAATAAATAAAATTTAGAATGACATGACAAATTTACAAATAAAGCCCGAGAAATTCACACCTTTTCGCGGATATTTTTAATGTTGCAAACCAATTTTTAGAACTACCCATAATTCAAAACGAGGTTGCCAAACGGCTGTAAAGCCATCGGCAACCTCGTAATATGTTTTTGTGTGTATGTGACACCGTTATTTGTAAGCCTGTTCATGCACACCGGCAACAGCACGGCCTGAAGGGTCGTTCATGTTCTTCCATGCCTCGTCCCACTCAAGTGCCTTGGCGGTGGAACAAGCCACGCTCGCCTCATGAGGTACGGCGCGGGCTGCACTGTCGCTCGGGAAGTGCTCCTCGAAGATGCTGCGGTAGTAGTACTCCTCCTTGCAGAGAGGGGTGTTGATAGGGAACCGCTCTGCGGCATGAGCCATCTGCTCATCGGTGACAGCCTTGGAGGTGATGTCCTTCAGTGTGTCAATCCATGAGTAGCCTACGCCATCGGAGAACTGCTCCTTCTGACGCCATGCCACGCTATCGGGGAGCATGTCAGCAAACGCCTCGCGCACTAACTTCTTCTCCATCACACTGCCGGGACACATCTTGTACTCTGGGTTGAGCGACATGGCTACATCAAGGAATTCCTTGTCGAGGAACGGCACACGTCCTTCCACGCCCCATGCGCTGAGCGACTTGTTGGCTCTCAAGCAGTCATACTGGTGCAGCTTGCTGAGCTTGCGCACTGTCTCCTCGTGGAACTCCTTTGCATCAGGAGCCTTATGGAAGTAGAGGTAGCCACCGAACACCTCATCGGCACCCTCACCGGAGAGCACCATCTTGATGCCCATGGACTTTATGACACGTGCGAGCAGATACATAGGTGTAGAGGCGCGGACGGTAGTGACATCGTATGTCTCAATGAAATATATGACATCGCGTATGGCATCCAGTCCTTCTTGTATAGTGTAGTTTATTTCATGGTGCACGGTGCCGATATAGTCAGCCACCTCCTTGGCTTTGGCAAGGTCAGGGGCGCCCTTCAGTCCTACGGCGAAAGAGTGCAGACGTGGCCACCATGCCTTCTCGGTGCTGCCTGTCTCGATGCGCTTAGAGGCGTATTTCTTTGCTATGGCAGACGTTACGCTGGAGTCAAGACCACCAGAGAGGAGTACGCCATAAGGCACGTCGCTCATCAGCTGGCGCTTTACTGCGTCTTCAAGAGAGTCATGTACGGCCTTCACGCTGTCCTCATAAGAGAGCTTCGCTATCTCGGCTGTTGGTCCAGAGCACTGACCAGGCATCTTGTCCATCCACTCGCGGGTGTACCACTTCTTCATCTCTCCCTGCTTTGACCAGTAGTAATGGCCAGGGAGGAAAGGCTCATACTCGTCGCAGAAGCCCTCAAGGGCCTTCAGCTCTGATGCCACATATAGCTTGCCGTCCTTGTCATGACCTATATAAAGAGGTATCACGCCGATAGGGTCACGACCGATAAGAAACTCGTCAGCTTCCTCATCATATATGGCAAAGGCGAAGATGCCGCTTGCCTTCTCGAAGATCCAGCTTGGGTCATCGCTGCCACTGGCTTTCCATTCGCGGTAGAGAGCGAGGAAGACCTCGCAGTCAGAGCCTGTTTGGAAGTCGTAGCGGTCTGCAAATTCGGTGCGGATATCACGATGGTTGTATATCTCACCGTTAACAGCCAGCACCTGCTTCTTGTCGGGAGCGAACAGCGGCTGCTGTCCAGACTCAGGATCCACGATGCTGAGACGCTCATGAGCGAGAATGGCGGAGCCGCCTACATATATGCCGCTCCAGTCAGGACCGCGGTGACGAATCTTCTGACTCATTCTCAACGCTTTCTTTCTAAGCTCCGCTGTCTGCTGGCGGATGTTGAAGATACATGCAATTCCACACATAGTAGTAATTTCTTTAAGTTTGGTTGTTATGTTTAAGTTTGCGTTTGTTTGGTTGTTTAGTTGTTTGGTGGATTGGTTGTTTAGTTGTTTGGTTGATGCCGTAATCAAACAAGCACTTAACCAAACCACTAAACAACCAAACCACCAAACGACTTAGTTATAACATGCCTCACCATGTTCGTATACATCAAGACCCTCTTCCTCAATGACGCGGTCGCAACGCAGTCCGTGAGTGTACTTGATGACATTGAAGAGAATCATACCCATAACGAATGCGAATGCCGTAACGGCAAGGGCACCGATGAGCTGGGTGGTGAAGCTTACCTCTACGCCAGCAATGCTTGAGTCGCTGAACACACCAGTGAGAATGGTGCCGACGAAACCACCTACACCGTGTACAGAAACAGCACCTACAGGGTCGTCAACGTGGCAGACCTTATCAATGAATGAAACAGAGAAGCACATGCAGATACTTGTGACAGCACCGATGATGGCTGCAGAAGCGATGCTTACGGTGTCACAACCTGCGGTGATGCCTACGAGTCCTGCCAAAACACCGTTGCAGAGCATAGAGAGTGATGGTTTGCCTTCTACAATCCATGTATAGAACATGGCTGCGATGGCACCTGTGGCAGCTGCCATGTTGGTGGTGACGAAGACGTGGGACATGCTCACTGCGTTAGCATAGCCAGTAGCGGCAACGGTAGAACATGGGTTGAATCCGAACCATCCGAGCCAGAGGCAGAATACGCCGAGGGCACAGAGGGTGAGGTTATGACCAGGAATAGCGCGGCTCTTGCCGTCCTTGGTGTACTTGCCGATACGTGGACCGAGAACGATGGCACCTGCCAGTGCGAGCACACCGCCACAGAGGTGAACTACGGTAGAACCTGCGAAGTCATGGAATCCCATTGCTGAGAGCCAGCCGCCGCCCCATGACCAGTGACCTTCGATAGGATAGATGAAGGCAGAGATGAGCATGGAGTAGAGCACGTACATGGAGAACTTGGTGCGCTCTGCCATGGCACCAGATACGATAGTGGCGGTAGTAGCGCAGAATACAGTCTGGAAGATAAAGGTGGCCTCGGCAGGAACGTTGGAGTCTGCACCGATAAAGAAGAAGCCGTCCCATCCTATGAAGTCGTTGCCCTCACCATACATGATGGAGAATCCGAGAATCCAGAAGAGCACCGTGCCCATCATGAAGTCCACGAAGTTCTTCATAAGTATGTTGGCGGTGTTCTTGGCACGTGTCAAGCCTGCCTCGACAAGGGCGAAGCCTGGCTGCATCCAGAACACGAGCATTGCGCCCAAGAGTACCCAAAGTGTATCAAGACCGTTAACGTAGTCTTTTGATTCCTCCACCACGGCGGCGAGAGGAGTGGCGAATAATGTATCTATCATAATCTTGTTGTTTAGTTGTTTGGTTGTTTAGTTGTTTGGTTGCTACGGATACGACCATATAGCCCGCATCCTATAACCATATAACCGTTACCAAACTTGTGTTTGTGTGTTTTTTGTTTTATAGCTACTTCTTGTCGGCGAGAACGGTATCGCCATGGTCACCAGTTCTGATAGAGTAGCAGTCTATTACGTCGCTGAGGAAGATACGTCCATCACCGACCTTGCCGGTGTGTGCCACGTCCATTATAACCTTTATCGTAGGCTCTACGAACATCTCGCGGCAGATGATGGTGATAGCCACACGCTCTATGACGTCAGTAGAGTACTGAACACCACGGTAAATTCTTTCCTGACGGCTCTGGCCGATGCCGTGAACATCGTGATATTCAAACCAGTCAATGTCGGAGTTAAGCAGAGCCTCTTTTACATCCTCGAACTTTGTCTTGCGGATGATTGCCTCAATCTTTTTCATACTTAATACCTTTTTAATTAATAATGCTATATGTTTGTGTTTGTGTTGCCTTGGGGCTTGTGGTTGTAGGTTGTAGGTTGTAGGTTTGGGGTCTTTCAGTTTATGGGACAGACCCACAACCTAAAACCCATAACCTGCAACCAAAAACTAACGTTTTGTTTGTTTTCTGCTGCAAAATTACTACAAAATGTCAACAAAACAACAATAAACAAGGCAAAACGTCAAACAAAAATAAAGACATGTTTCAATTTATAAGCCATAGGGATTGCAATGCTTAAACTCTGTAAAGGAAAAAGGAAGAAAAAGTGTCAAATTGTTATTTTATTCGCTTTTTTATGTTAGAATGATATGAAAAGTCTTGTTTCTTTCGACAGAAAGTAGTAATTTTGCAGCAGAATTAAGAAAGAAAGTGATAACAACACAGTGAGAGACATGAAACAGACCATCAAATTTACAAAGATGCACGGCGCAGGAAACGATTATATATATGTAAATACATTATTATATAATATACCCGACCCAGCCAAGGCATCAGTAGAGTGGAGCAAGTATCACTTCGGAGTAGGTTCCGATGGACTGATCATGATAGGCAAGGCTACAGAGCCTGGAGCTGACTTCTCAATGAGAATATTCAACAATGACGGCTCGGAGGCGATGATGTGCGGAAACGGCACACGTTGCGTGGCGAAATACCTGCACGATAAACACCTGACGGACAAGAACCCCATACGTCTTCAGACACTCTCTGGAATAAAGGTTCTGAACCTCCATCTCGATGAGAACAACGAGGTAGAGACCGTGACAGTCGATATGGGAGCACCGATACTGAAGCAGCCTGCACAGTTCGGAGTGAAAGGTGGAAGTGCGACAGACTATGAGGTGACGGTGCTCGGAAGGGCGTTCAGCGGAACATTCGTATCAATGGGCAATCCTCATTTCGTGATTTTCCTCGATGAAGACGTGGAGAAGTTTGATGTGGAGAAATACGGCAGGGTACTCGAAAGCCACGAGGTATTCCCACAGCGCTGCAACATAGAGTTCGCACAGATGCTCGTAGACGGCACCATAAGGATGAGAGTATGGGAGAGAGGCAGCGGCATAACGCTGGCATGCGGCACTGGAGCATGCGCCACGGCAGTGGCAGCGAAGCTCACAGGACGCAGAGACAACGAGAGCAACATACAGATGGATGGCGGAACGCTCAACATAGTATGGGACGAAGAGACGGGACACATCATGATGACAGGACCCGCAGCCATATCATTCGAGGGAGAGATAGCACTGCCAGAATAAAGCGACAACACAGACATAGCGGCACAAGAAGTGCCGACAGAGAAAGAGAAAAAGCAAACTTACACTAATAAAAAGATTAGAGACATGGCATTAGTAAACGAACACTACCTGAAACTCTCAAACAATTACCTCTTCGCTGACATAGCCAAGAAGGTGAATGCTTACAAAGTTTCACACCCGAAGGAGAAGGTGATAAGCCTCGGCATAGGCGACGTGACACGTCCCTTGGTGCCCGCAGTGATAGAGGCTATGCACAAGGCAGTAGATGAAATGGCAGAGAAAGCTACATTCCGAGGCTATGGTCCAGAGAGAGGCTATGACTTCCTGCGCGATGCTATCATCAAGAATGACTTCCTGCCGCGCGGCATACACCTCGACCCTAACGAGATATTCGTGAACGACGGTGCCAAGTCTGACACGGGAAACATCGGTGATATAGTGCGATGGGATAACTCCATCGGCATGACCGACCCTATATATCCCGTATATATCGACTCTAACGTAATGTGCGGACGAGCCGGAGTGTTCGAGAACGGCTCTTGGAGCAACGTGAACTACATGCCCTGCACATCAGAGAACAACTTCATACCGCAGATACCAGACCATAGGGTGGACATGATATACCTCTGTTACCCTAACAACCCTACGGGAACGGTGCTGACAAAGGAGGAGCTCCGCAAGTGGGTGAACTACGCTCTGAAGAACGATACGCTCATCCTCTATGATGCAGCATACGAGGCTTTCATACGCGAGGACGACATCCCACACTCCATCTACGAGATAAAGGGAGCAAGAAAATGCGCCATAGAGTTTCACTCATACTCAAAGACGGCAGGCTTCACCGGTGTAAGATGCGGCTATACCGTGATACCTAAGGAACTGACGGCCAGTACCCTTGACGGCAAACAGCGCATAGAGCTCAACCATCTGTGGGACAGACGCCAGAGCACTAAGTTCAATGGCACGAGCTACATATCGCAGCGCGCTGCGGAAGCCATCTACACGCCAGAGGGCAAGGCACAGACAAAGGCGGTGATAGACTACTACATGGATAATGCCACACTGATGCATGAGGCTCTCACGAAAATGGGCTTCGAGGTGTTCGGAGGCAAGAACGCTCCTTACCTGTGGGTGAAGACGCCTGACGGCATGACATCATGGAAGTTCTTTGACCAGTTGCTCTACGGAGCAAGCATAGTATGTACGCCAGGTGTGGGCTTCGGTCCTTCTGGTGAGGGATATGTAAGGTTCACCTCCTTCGGAGAGAGAGAAGACTGTGAAGAGGCAATGCGACGCATAAGAGAATGGATGCGTAAGTAGATAACACAAACACACAAACACGAGTTTGGTAATGGTTATAGGTTGTAGGGCAGTTTACATAACAGCCTAGTGTGTTAGATATGCACACAACTAAACAACTAAACCACCAGACAACAAAACAACTAAGTTATGAGAATTGCAAAGATTACCGCCATGACACTGCTGGGAGTAGCAGGCGTGGCAACAGCAAATGCACAGGACAAGGTGGAAGGCTCTGTTTCAGCAGACGTTGTATCACGCTACGTATGGCGTGGTCAGGCATTGGGCGACGCTGCTATCCAGCCATCAGCATCACTTTCCTACAAGGGACTTTCACTCTCAGCATGGGGCAATCTCGGGTTCCTCAACAATAAGGACACAAAGGAGTTTGACCTCACACTGGCTTACACCACGGGCGGTTTCAACGTAGGTGTGACAGACTACTTCTTCTCCTACTATGGCGGAGAAAACAAATACTTCGAGTATCGCGCCCATGACACCAGTCATGTATGGGAAGCCAACGTAGGTTATGACTTCGGACCAGTAGCCATACAGTGGTACACCAACTTCGCAGGTGCTGATACCCGCGGAGCCACGGGAAAACTCGACTATTCTTCATACGTTCAGCTCAGCGCACCATTCAAGCTCGCTGACTGCGATTGGACAGCAACGGTAGGTGCGGTACCTTTCAAGACAGGCTTCTATTCTGACGCCAGCAAGTTCGCTGTAACGAATATAGCACTGCGCGCTACCAAGGAGATAAAGGTGACAAAGGGCTGGGGCATACCAGTATTCGCTGAGGCTTCATGCAACCCAAGTACAAAGAAGGGCTACTTCGTTGCTGGCTTCACCGTAGCACCATAATATATATAAGGTGTACAATACCCACATTTAGCAGTGGGAAAAACTTGTGTAACTACAAAAAAAACACTACCTTTGCAACGCAAAGATAACTAGTGGTTGATAGGTAGTTTGGTTATATTAAAGGTTGTTGGTTATAGGTTTTAGGTTGTGGGTCTGTCCCATTACAGAATTCCAACCCGAAAGACCTACAACCCAAGACCTACAACCCAATAACCATACTGCAACTAAACAACCAAAAGCAAACTAAAGTACAAACCAATAAAAACTTGATACAATGGCAAATTTAAGATTCCAGGTTGTAGCGGAAGCGTTTAAGAAACGTCCGTTAGATGTGCCAGCACCAGCTGAGCGCCCGTCAGAGTTCTTCGGCAAATACGTCTTCAACAAGCAGAAGATGTTCAAGTATCTGCCAAAGAAGGTGTATGACAAGATGCTCGACGTTATAGACAATGGTGCTCCCCTTGACCGTGCTACCGCTGACAAGGTAGCCGAGGGCATGAAGAAATGGGCTATGGAGCTCGGTGCTACTCACTGCACACACTGGTTCCAGCCACTCACAGGCACAACAGCAGAGAAGCACGATGCCTTTGTAGAACATGACTGGAAGGGCGGCATGATTGAGGAGTTCGAAGGCAAGAGCCTCGTACAGCAGGAGCCTGACGCATCTTCTTTCCCATCAGGCGGCATTCGTTCTACATTCGAGGCACGTGGCTATTCCGCATGGGATCCTACATCTCCGGTATTCGTAATAGGCGATACCCTGATGATACCTACAGTCTTCATCTCTTATACAGGTGAGGCACTGGACTACAAGACACCTCTGCTCAAGGCACTCCATGCCGTAGACAAGGCTGCCACAGATGTAGTGAAATACTTTAACCCTGAGGTTACAAAGGTTCATTCTAACCTTGGTTGGGAGCAGGAGTACTTCCTCGTTGACGAGGGCCTCTTCTCTGCTCGTCCTGACCTTCTCCTCACTGGCCGCACCTTGATGGGACATTCTTCTGCCAAGGACCAGCAGATGGACGACCACTACTTCGGAGCTATACCTCAGCGTGTAGCCGCTTTCATGAAAGACCTTGAGATACAGGCTCTCGAACTCGGCATTCCATGTAAGACTCGCCATAACGAGGTAGCGCCAAACCAGTTCGAGCTGGCTCCTATCTTCGAAGAGACGAACCTTGCTGTAGACCACAACATGCTCATCATGGCACTCATGAAGAAGGTTGCCCGCAAGCATGGCTTCCGCTGCCTGCTCCACGAAAAGCCATTCGATGGCATCAACGGTTCCGGCAAGCACAACAACTGGTCTCTCTCTACCGATACCGGCATCCTGCTTCATGCTCCTGGTAAGGACGAAATCAGCAACCTCCGCTTCGTTACGTTCATAGTAGAGACGCTGATGGGTGTTTATAAGCACAACGGACTGCTCAAGGCTTCCATCATGTCAGCTACCAACGCTCATCGTCTGGGAGCAAACGAGGCACCACCGGCAATCATCTCTTCTTTCCTCGGAAAGCAGCTTACCGACGTGCTTGACCACCTCGAGAATACCAATGACGACACCATCGCCATTGAGGGCAAGGCAGGTCTGAAGCTTGATATACCTTCAATTCCAGAACTGCTCATCGATAATACGGACCGTAACCGTACATCGCCATTCGCATTCACAGGCAATCGTTTCGAGTTCCGTGCACCAGGTTCCGAGGCTAACTGCGCATCAGCCATGATAGCCCTCAACGCTGCCGTAGCCGAGGCTCTGACCAACTTCAAGAAGCGTGTTGACGCCCTCGTAGCAGGTGGCAAGGAGCTTCATGCAGCTATCATCAGCGTTCTTCGCGACGATATCAAGACCTGCAAGCCTATCCGCTTCGATGGCAACGGATATTCTGACGAGTGGGTGGCAGAGGCAAAGACACGCGGACTCGACGTAGAGAGCTCATGCCCAGTAATCTTCGACCGTTATCTTGACAAGGAGTCTATCGACATGTTCGAGTCTCTCAACATCATGACCGCCAAGGAACTTGAGGCTCGTAACGAAATCAAGTGGGAGACATACACCAAGAAGATTCAGATAGAGGCTCGTATCTTCGGCGACCTCTCCATCAACCATATCATCCCGCAGGTACTAGCATATCAGACCAAGCTGGCACAGAATGTCGCCGCACTGAAGACCATCCTGCCTGACGAACAGTTCAAGACGCTGGCTGCAAGCAACCTCGCTCTTATCCAGGAGATTTCTGAGCGTGTGAAGATTATCGAGGAGGGCTGTCAGGCACTCATCGACGCTCGCAAGGTAGCTAACAAGATTGAGTCTGAGCGTGAGAAGGCTGTAGCTTACCACGACACCGTAGAGCCTAAGATGAACGAGATACGTTACCACATCGACAAGCTCGAGTCAAAGGTGGACGATGAGGTTTGGACACTGCCTAAGTATCGTGAGCTTCTATTCATCAGATAAAAAAGCTACTTTTCATCAGATATTGATTAATAAGATAAACAATCTATTTCTTTTATTGGTTGTTTAAGTTTGCTGGTTGCACGTTCGTGAGAGCGTGCAACCTTTTTTGGTATGCTCGGCATGAGCATTGTCTAACGGGTGGAAGTCCCGAGTAAGCCCTAATAGCGGGAATTACATAGCTAAAGGCAAGGGTGTTCACTGCGAGGTGAAATCTGAAAGAAGCCAACGGCAAACATCTGACCTAACGGACAGAAACTTTATATAAGGCACATGACCGTGGATGAGATTGCCAAACAAATCGAAGTCCAATAGCTATTCGGAACGGTCGGTGTAAATGAAGTAGGTATAAGATGGAAAGACAATGCCCTTATCCGAGGAGGTC
>SAMEA104315434__coassemble_599_pt1 | contig 18515 bp, 13 predicted proteins | sample SAMEA104315434__metabat2_high_PE_014 | metagenome-assembled genome bin SAMEA104315434 (sample SAMEA104315434) | gut metagenome | biome: Monkey gut; feature: monkey-associated habitat; material: faeces | place: China | collected 2013
TGATTGACAAGGTTTTATGTGCAAGCATGATATTATGACATTTCTTTTCGCAAAAAAAACACACAAGGCTCTTCGCAAATTTAGGTTCAAATACCCTATAATTATAGTAGAAAGTTTGTTGTATCGTTTTTTTTTATTATATTTGCATTTTTATTGTTGTATCATGAAAGCTAAGTGATAAGTAAGTGTTCAAAATAATGTAGAAATAAACACTTGCTCATGACAATACTTTTATATAAAAATAATTTCGAATACTTACTAAATCCACGATATAATTTGCTATACTATGAACAATACTCTTCTCGATAATACAGAACGTTTCTTGATGCGTGATGTGCTGAGGACTTTTATCGGTAGTGGCAAGTACAATCATATTTGTATTGCTACAGGATATTGGGATCTGCCAGGTACTGCACTTGTTTATGATGAGTTGAAAGGTTTTCTGGAGAACGGTGGGCGACTTGACATTCTCATTGGTCAGGAGCCTATGCTGCGCTCTTATCAGACGCAGGCTGTAGAGAAAGAGGAGATGTTTCCAGATTTCTACCTTCAGCGTGATGTCAATCGTCTTACGGATGTGTATCGACCAACTGCTGAGCTGATTCAGCAGTATTGCACCTTCGAAGCCAGTGATAATCATGACGAGGGCGTAGCGTCGCAGATACAAATACGGGTATACGGCCAGGAAGACCCCGCAAACAAACAGTTCCTCCATGCCAAGTGCTACATATTTCTCGGAGACGGGGAGGCCGATGGCATCATCGGCAGCAGCAACTTCACAGAGAAAGGGCTGGAGGATAATGCAGAACTGAACTACCTCGAAACGCAGAACAGTATCGTCACTGCACCGCTGTCAGAATACAGCAATTCCAAAAGCCATAAAGTATGGTTTGAGGAAAAGTGGGAACAAGCGGTGCCATGGAATGGCGAGTTCCTGCAAATACTCTCCAACGCTCCAATCGGCAAGCCAAAGCCTGCGCCAGAGACAACACTGCCGGACATGCGTCTCACTCCTTACGAACTGTACATAAAACTACTTCAGACGAAGTTCGGAGATCTTGTGGACAATGGTCTGGATGAGCAGATAGAGAGTTATCTGCCTAATGGTTATGACAGGTATAGTTATCAGATTGATGCAGTAAAACAGTGTATCTCCACTATGAAGGAACATGGCGGATTTCTCCTCGCAGACGTTGTAGGATTGGGTAAGACCATAGTGGGGGCACTCGTAATCAAGCATTTCCTCCAGTTCCCTGATGAGGACGGACGTGAAAGCAAAGTCCTTATTGTCACTCCTCCTGCTATAAAGTCAGCATGGATTAATACGATTAAGGAGTTTGACAGAGAAGCCTCTGACAAGATGGAGAGCTATATAGACTATATCACTACCGGTAGCATCGGCAAACTTGAAGCTGACGATATTGATGAAGACGATGACTACGAAACAGGCGATTTTGAAGGCGAGTTAAGTCATGAGAACTATGGATTGGTAATAGTGGACGAGAGCCACAAGTTCCGTAACAGCGGTACAAACATGTACGAATCACTTGACACTCTGATAGGTCAGATAGGTACGGACAACGGTGCCTACCCGTATATAGGATTGCTTACTGCCACTCCTCAGAACAATCGCCCCGATGATTTGAAGAACCAGATATATCTCTTTGAACGTAATCATGCTGAATCTACGTTGAAGAAGGCGAATAGTGGAAACCTGGAGAATTTCTTTGCAGAAGTCAACAAGGAATATGCAAATATAATACATCCTAAAGACAATGATATCAGTACTCCAGAAGAGCGCAGCGAAAGATTGAAAGCTCTCTCACGCCGCATACGCGACTGTGTTCTGGCAGATATCATGGTTCGTCGTACCCGCACCGATGTAGAGAAGTATTATGCTGACGACATGAGGCGTCAGAACCTGAAGTTCCCGAGGATAGTCGGTCCTAACGAACTAGAATACCAGATGGACAGTCAGCTTTCTCGTCTTTTTGCAGAGACAATGGACATCATAGCTCCTTCTGATGACTACAAGCTTGCAAGCAGCCGCTATCTTAACTACTACCGTTACCGCGCCATACAGTTTCTCGCAGATGAGAATAACAAGAAAAAGTATGACGCGCGCGGTTCCCGTGATGCTGACACACTGGCCGACCAGCTTGCCAAGATAATGCAGATAAACCTGGTTAAGCGACTCGAAAGTAGTTTCTCTGCATTCTACCAGTCATTGCTCAACCTGCGCCAGTACACCCGTAACATGATAGACATGTGGGAGGCTGGCAATATCTTTGTCTGTCCTCAATTCAACGTAAATGCAGAACTTGACCGTAAGGCCAAGGAGCGTAAGCGAGGACACAGAGTCACGTACAGTGAGTGCGTGGATGATATCCGTGCCAAGATAGAAGCACTGAACAGTACGGGGCGCAATGCCGATGGAAAAAACAGGGAGTATAGTCGTGATGATATGAGAGCGGAGTACATTGACTGCCTTCGTGCTGACTACGACCTTATTTCTGAACTCTGCGACAGCTGGGCAAAGAATACGGAAGACCCCAAGCTTGAAGTATTCAAGGACAATCTCGTTCACGTACTCTTTGACAAAGAGAAGAACGCACCACAGAAGCTCGTGATATTCTCAGAGGCGATAGACACTGTCGATACCATCAAGCGCGTAGTTGAAGCAAAGGGCTATCGGGTGCTGAAGGTAACGGCAGCAAATCGCAATGACGTGGAGCATACCATCCGCGAGAACTTTGATGCCAACTACGGCAGAAAACCCGGTGAAGAGCAGAGGAATGACTACGATGTCATAGTAACCACAGAGGTGCTTGCCGAGGGCATCAACCTGCACCGTGCCAACACGATATTGAATTATGATACACCATGGAACTCCACCCGCCTCATGCAGCGCATAGGCCGTGTTAACCGTATTGGTTCAATGCAGGACAAGGTGTATGTCTACAATTTCAAGCCCAGTGCGGAGGGAGATGCCGAGATACAGCTGGTACAGAAGGCATACACCAAACTGCAGGCTTTCCACACGCTCTTTGGTGAGGACAGCAAGATATATACAGCCAGTGAGGAAGTAAGCCATTATGACCTCAATACAGTGGTCAATGGAGAAGAGTCACCACTCGAGAAATACATCTATGAACTGAAGCAGTATAAGGAGTCACATCCAGAACGGTACGACTACATTCTGCATTGTAACGAACATCTTGAAGGAGCCACCACGCCAGCAGACGGCAGTAGCTATTTTCTGGTTCGCACCCCTCGCCTCTCTGGGCTCTTCGTCAAGGTAGAGCATACCGGAGAGGTGGCAAGCATCATCTCCGCATCAGAGATGTACGAGAGCTTCTCAGTGCCTTATGATGCTCCATTGGCAGAACTGCCACCAGCATGGGAGGAATACAAGAAGAAGGCGGAACGGGCATTTAACAAGCATTTGAACAAGATGGTGACACGTATGAGCAACAGTAACAGAGCCACCAAGGCAAAAGAGATACTCATACGTATGCGACGAGATATCGCAATGTCAAAAGAGTCAAAAGCTCTTCTTAATGATGCTTTCACACTTGTCAACAAGGGCAATAAAGATATCATATGCAAGGTCCTCGCATTCGATTCCACCGCCAGCAATTCTCAGGGCGACCTCTTTGGCGGACCGAGCCAGCAGGACTTCGACTGTATGATAAAGACAGAAATAGGCAAGATTGTAGAAAGTGTGCGGCAGCGTTATGGCAAGGCAGAAGTGTACATAGGACTTTCAAAATAAAAGCCACCCCAATAACGGAGGAATAATCCTCCGCCCCATAGCCACCAACAGCCAGCCATGCTACGCTGCTTAGTTACCGACTATACACCCACCATTAAATTAGATAACTTACTTATGACAAATTGTGACCAATTGTCCCCTATAGAAAATAGAATATTGACAATACGTGGTGCCCAAGTAATCTTGGACAGAGATCTCGCTGACCTATATAGTGTTGAAACAAAAGTTTTAAACCAAAGTGTCAAACGTAATATAGAACGATTCCCTGAGCATTTCAGATTTCAGTTGAGTAAATATGAAATGGACGAACTGGTCACAAATTGTGACCGGTTCAATAATCTTAAGCATTCTACGGTATGTCCATTCGCATTTACGGAACAAGGAGTTGCCATGTTAGCCTCTGTCCTAAGAAGTGAAACTGCTATTCGTGTCAGCATCCGTATCATGGACGCATTTGTGTCTATGCGCCATTTCTTAATTAACAATGCAGATGTGTTCAGAAGGTTGTCTACCATCGAATATCATCAGCTTGAAATGATACCACCATACACTCGCCCACAAAGCGTAAGTTCACAAATGTATTACCGACTATACACCCACCATTAATTTAGAAAACTTACTTATGACAGACCTTAAATCATATTTCCACAATAAATATCAAGGAGGTGAAGACTTCATACAGAATGTCATCATTCCAATCTTCGGTGAAGACAAGTACGAAGACGCTTACGATGAGGATGTACTTGAGAATAACCCCGAATTGATAACGATGGCCCAGAGTACGGGCGTAACAGCGATTCATCGTTTAGGCACCATCAACATTCCGATGAACCCTACTTACGTCTTCGACATAACCGTCAGCGACCATGTACAGATGAAGCGCAACCGTGTAGCGGTGCAGCTACTGGTTCGTCGTATCATGTCAACATTCAGCAGTGCCTTCATGGTGTTCCACTATGACGATGACGACAAGTGGGACTGGCGTTTCACCTTCTGCAGCAAGCAGGGCACTAATGGAGAAACGACAGACTCCAAGCGTTACACCTTCCTTCTCGGTCCTAACCAGTCCTGCCGCACGGCAGCAGACAACTTCAAGAAGCTCGCAGCGAAAGGCGGCGATATAGAGTTGGAGGATATTGTCAAGGCCTTCGACGTAGAGGCTCTCTCTGCCGAGTTCTTCCAGAAGTATAAGGAGCAGTATGAAAAGTTCGTCATGTACATCACGGGCAAGAAGTATGTAAAGACCAATAAAGGATGGGAAGAAAAAGAGTTCCATGAACCACATCCGCAGATGTATGCCGACTTCGGCTGTGACGACAAGCGCGTACGCAACTATATCAAGAAGCTCCTCGGCCGCATCGTCTTTCTCTATTTCCTTCAGAAGAAGGGTTGGCTCGGAGCCACCGACGAGCAGTGGACCAACGGTCCACAAAATTTCATGTCTATACTCTTCAATAATGCCACCACTGAGCAGAAAGAAAACTTCCTTGATGTGATACTGGAGCCGTTATACGAGTGTCTTGATACCCCTCTCGACAAACGCTCCTCTTTTTACGATACGCATGTTGAGGGTCTGCACTCTGTGCATATCCCTTTCCTCGGTGGACTCTTTGAGCGCACCAAGGAAGACTGTGTTACCAGTCAGTTCCCTCAAAACTATTTTGCGGAGTTGTTCAAGTTCCTTGACGAGTATAACTTCACAATTGACGAGAACGACCCTAATGACGCCCAGGTGGGCGTAGATCCAGAGATGCTCGGTCGCATCTTTGAGAACTTGCTGGAAGACAATAAGGATAAAGGCGCATTCTATACTCCAAAAGAGATAGTGCAGTATATGTGCCGTGAGTCGCTGATAGCATATCTCCAGACAGACCAAAGAGAAGAAGACAAGGAGCGAATTAGGAAGTTTGTCAAAACTCATGATGCCGAATTACTTGGTGACTTGAAAGAGAATATCGACCAGAAGCTTATCAACGTTAAAATCTGTGACCCTGCTATTGGTTCAGGCGCATTTCCTATGGGACTGCTACGTGAACTGTTCTTCTGCCGTTCTGCTATTGAACCTAACATTGTAGAGAATGCAGCCAACATCAAGCGTCATATCATTCAGAATAATATCTATGGTGTTGACATTGAGCGGGGTGCTGTGGACATTGCCCGAATGCGATTCTGGCTATCACTTATTGTAGACGAGAATTCTCCAGTGGCTTTGCCTAACCTTGATTTCAAGATTATGCAAGGAAATTCACTCTTGGAACAATATAAAGGTGTAGACCTCTCTACAATGACAGAAAAGAAAGTAGGTGTAGGAAAAGCTCTAACATTCTTTGACGGTATGTTAGATGTTTACCGTAAGAATTTACGTGATAAACTTGCAGAATACTACAATTGTCAGGAGCATGCCAAGAAGTTACAGTTGAGAAAGGACATTGCAGACATAGTAAAGCAGGAACTTGATGAGCAAGGTATCAGAATAGACTTTGAGGATATGGATTTGTCTGCCAATAGCCAGTTCTTCCTTTGGCATACCTGGTTCCATGATGTGTTTTCTCGACCCTCAAAAGAGGGCTTCGATATTGTCATTGGCAATCCACCGTACATCAGTGCTCCGGCACAGATAGCATCACCGAAATTGAAAGAACAGCGACAGCGTATAGTGGCAAGCAAGAAATACAGATCACTTAATGAGAAGTGGGATTTGTATGTTCCTTTCATGGAACTTGGTATGCAACGACTATGTCCCAATGGAGTATTCTCTATGATTATTCCATATCCCTTGACAAATCAAAAGTACGGTAAGAAACTCCGTAAAATGATTACAGAGGAGTATTGCCTATTAGAGATAGTCGACCTTAACGGCACAAAGATTTTTGCGAACGCCACTGTGAGCAACTGTATTCCTTTTATACAGAACAGTAAACCTGGGGGCGAACTTCGCATCACAAGAATCTTTGAAGACAAAACTATTCGTAAAGTGTTTAGCAAGTCTCCCGAAGCATTAAAGCAAGACGAGAGAAATTATGTTTGGAACTTGACGGAAGAGGAAAGAACAGGGAACCGCTTCGCCAATATGAATGTATTGGGTGACTTCTGTTACATTAGTAAGGGCATGGTCTTAAATGCAGATGAAACTACCGCTAAAGGCGCATTTCGAAAGGATGATTTAATAAGTGACTCCTTTGACAATATTCATTCCAGAAAATATATAGAGGCAAAGGATATAGACAAATTTCAAATCAAAAGAGTGCGATATCTTGAATGGAACACAGAACGATGTCCAAATAAATTAAGTCGTCCAACATTTCGCGAACTGTACGATTGCCCAAAGTTATTGATAAACCGTTTAGGTGTCCTTAAAGTACATATTGACGAGAATATTCATTACCTACATAGCGATTCAATGTTCTGTGCTGTCCTTTGGAAGGATCTGAAAGGTGTCTATAACAAAAGCATATCTACAAGCATAAAAAAGTTTAGCAAGCATAACCGTGCAGATATGGAATCTATTTCTGGACGGGTTGACCTGTACTATTTACTGGGCATACTAAATTCCTCGATGGTAGAGTCACTGTTGGCAGACCAGCGAGGCGGAGACTATCACATATACCCAGAACACATTCGCAATCTGCCAATACCAATTCCACAGAAAGAAGTACAAGACACTATCGGTATAATTGCCAAAGAGATTATTCTTCGTAGGGAAAAGAATATTGATTACTCCGAATTAGAAGAACAGCTCAATAGGCTTGTGAAAGCGTTGTATCAATGACATAATGTTGTGATCTACAAAAGAAGATTCCGATGTCGTCAATGGGGCAATCCACCGTATGTGAATGTAAAGTTGATAAGCAATGCAGACTAGGGTTTATACAAAAATATCCGAGGACGAGATAAAGATCGTGGAGGGCATTTAAAGCCCTCCACGGTTAATCTCCTGCCAGTCTGAACTCTAATTCGTAGTTCTTTATGAAGTCGGTTTCCCCATGTGTTAAGCCATATAGCGGACAGATGTAATCGTCAATATCGTCAATGATGGCTTTGGAGCGTACTATTTTGTATTCTTTGAATGAATCAACATTATATGTGGACTCCCTAGATGTAGTTCTGATATTTGCTTTTGCCTCGATGTCTGTTAGATACCGAGAATATAGTTTATCAAGATACTCTATATTTTCATTTGAAAGCTGTGGTATGGTGAAGTTCTCTATCTCGTATGTTTTCCAATTCAGGTTGTCAGAGAATATCTGATAGAACCAAAAGGACAAATTGCTACTAAGGATGCAGCCAACAGCATCTGCGATTTTGGAATTAGCGAAATAGATAGTCCGCTCGGCGGATGATCCGTTGCTATAATTAGTTACGACTTTGAAATAGCGTCCTCCTGCAAACCTGTATATGATAGGACTTCCAGAAGTCTTTATAAAAAAGCATAACTTTTTTTGTTTAAAGAGCTTGCTCAATATTGTTTTCTCTATTTCCGTACCTATCTTTGGAATACGACCAAAAAGAGTTTGATTTCTTACATCAACAAATTGCAAGTTATCAATAAGTTTTTGTAAATTAAACTCATTTCCTCTTCTATACATCTTTGTTGAATAAAGATGCTGGCATGGCGTTTCTGTCTTCTTGAAAAATAGTATTGAAGTATTTACGACCGCGTTTTCAAATACAGGTTTCGGTCGTACAGCATACGAAGATATATGTATGGTGTCACAATTCCCCATTATAAGACGATGGACGCCTGTTAGAGAATCACTTGAAGTCAATGATATTGGAACGATATAGGCAAAGCTGCCATTTCTTCGAAGCAGGTTATAACCCAGTTCAATGAACAGAGTAAATGTGTCAAGTGACCCCTTCTGTAATCCACGAATGCTATTAGCCGTCACATAGGTATTCTTATAATACCTCTTTGTTTGACTGTCATATTTTGCCCCATACGGTGGATTGCCAATGACGATATCGAAGCCCTCTTTTGAGGGTCGTTTCTTGCTTATTTGTAAATCAATGATAGATGCCATACTCCTCCCATCCTTTCTGTTGACATTTTGTAGGCGTATGTTGCCCTGTATAAACAAGGTATCTATAGAAGGTCGTCTTTGAAACCTTTAGCTTATTGGCTATAACAGTTTTCTCTGTACCTTTAGCAAGTTCCTTGATTATCCAATCATGTTTGTTAGCGCATTTGGGGTTAAGTCTACAGCGGAAACCTTTATGATGTCCAAGTTTTATTCCCTCAGCCTTCTTTCTCGCCAAAGCCTCCTTTGTGCGCTGGCTGATAAGATTACGTTCTATTTCCGCAGAAAGTCCAAACGCAAAGGCGAGCACTTTGCTTTGTATATCGTCACCAAGGCGATAGTTGTCTTTTATGGTCCAGACGCGACATTCCTTGGTCATACAGATATTAAGAATCTCCATAATCATGAATAGATTGCGACCAAGACGGGATAGTTCTGCGCAGATTATCAGGTCATCCTTCTGCACCTTTTTTAATAGTTTGCCCAACTCTCTCTTGTTGTATGCTTTCGTACCACTGATGGTCTCTTCTATCCATCCGTCGATATTCAGTTCGTTACGTTCACAGAACTTGTTGATTTCAAAACGTTGGTTCTCGACTGTCTGTTTGTCACTGCTTACTCTGATGTATCCGTAAATCATAATTGTTGAAAGTTTGATATAAAGGATACATTATATATATATTAACCATTACTACGTTCTTTCCTTTTGAAAAAAAACTTCGAAAGAAGTGAGTTTCTCAGATTTTATTAGTATCTTTGCCTTACAATATATTCTCACCCGATTGGTTGAATCTAATCCAATATAAAAAACGATAACTGAGACAACTGAGACAACAAAGGAGTAGTCCTCCGTTGTTCATGTTGTCCTTGTAGTCGTCATATAAAAAAACGACAACTGAGACAACAAAAGGAGTAAGTCCTCCGTTTATTCCAAGTAGATAGGCTCTATTTTATAACCACAAGAACCAACATTACTATGACTAAACTAGAAACCTTATATGCGAGCATCAAAGGTCTGCAAGGCCTTGGCTTGCCTTTGAATGAAGAGACATTAAAGGCGGCGGATGAGTTGGAGGAACAACTCATAAAGACGGAGATTCTCCCAGCTTTGTCGAAAGATATAGAACCGATGCTCTCGCAGATTCAACGAGAGCTTGTACTCGTCGTAGAGTACAAGCCTGGGATACCTATCAGTGTAGCACTCAGCCGTAAGACTAACATAACCGAACTCCTTGATGCCAAGAAGCTGGAAATAGACCCAGAGGTAGCTCATAGAGAGATAGGGCCCCGGCGCAAGAAGGTGGAGAGGTTGGCACCAGCTACAGGATTGCGTGTCCGCCTTAAAGATGGTAGTATAATCCATGAAAAAGATGCTGCAACGACTTTCACTAAATCCATTATTAAAGCAGGACTTATATCGGTGCGTAACCTTGACATTAAGCTTTGCGGCATCAATATCGTTAGTACTACAAAGGACAGAAAGTATGGAAAGGCACAGCGTGAAGCGGCACCAGGGCTTTATGTATTGACACATAGCAGTACCAAAGATAAAAAGAAGGTTCTTGACAGAATATCATCGGCACTTGATTTGGGATGGTCAGTGGAAATAGTGGAATAGTCCCTCTATTTCTGCACAAGGTGCTTGATGGTGAGTACGGGATGGTACAGTAGCATCCATGGACCGCTGTGGCGCATCACCTTTGCTATCTCGGTGCGCATAGTGGGCTTGTAGCAGTGCACCTTGCACTTGAGACATGAGGTCTTATCGTTGCCGAAGCGACAACGGGAGAGTCTCTGCATGGCATAATCCAACAGTGCACGGCAGTCAGGACACAACTCGCCCCGGCTGCCGTGCTTGTGCTTGCAGTAGATGGTGATCATCTCGGCAACGGTATTTTTCTCTAATTCTATTCGGGACATGTTGGTTGTTTGGTTGTTTGGTTGTTTGGTTGTTTGGTTGTTTGGTTGTTTGGTTGTTTAGTTGTTTGGTTGAGTGGTGTGTAGTATCAACTAAAACACCAAACCACTAAACAACTCTACAGATTCACACTTACGCCCACCATGAGGTTTACACCAAGAGTGGTGGGGGCGTTATAATAATATGTATGGGGGGCATAGTTAAAGATGTTGTCTACGGCAATGTTTACATTCACCTTCTCGCCCAGACGGTTGCTTGCCTGAATCTTCCAGATGGAGTAGGCAGGGTTATGCACGCTGTAAACGTTGAATGGGGCTACAGCTTCCACTGCATCATAGTTGAGGGCAGAGAGCACCCTGCCCGTCAGAATGATGTCGATGCCATACCATGAAGTCCACTGCTTGTCCCAGTCCGCACGTACGTTGAGGGCGTGAGGGCGCGCAGGGCAGTATTGGTTGATGTTATTGCCCTTCACCTGTTCGTTGGTATAACAGTAGGAGAGAGAGGCACTGAGCAGCGACTTGTCTGCCAGCAGCCATTTGGCTTTAGCGGTAGCCTCCAGGCCGAAGACGCGGTATTTTTCTATATTGATGTACTGCACATAGTTGTACGTAGGGTCATCGGCATCAGTAACGGGCAGCGAGGTGGAAATCTTGTTGCGAACCACGCTGTGGTTGACGGCAACGGTGAAGTTGTACCTGCCCTTGGCATACTCCATACTGAAGTTCATGGAGTTGGACTTCTCCGCCTTCAGGTCTCTGTTGCCATGAATCCAGAATATGCCCGACATGTCATAGCGCATATACAGCTCCTTCAGTGAAGGGTCGCGGAAGCCGCCGGCGTAGCCAGTGCGGAATGTGAAGTCGCCCGTGCGGTAGCGCAGTGCCAGCTTGCTGGTGAACTGTACATCGTCGCTCTGCGAGAAATAATCCAGTCGCCCGGCTGTGAGCAGCTCCCATTTCTCGTTGAAGTTATGGTCATACTGTGCAAAGAAGTCACCGCTATGCTGCACCTTTGGTCCGTCATTAAACTGGTAGGTGTCCAGGTAGTCACGCATGTAGTCGCCGCCTATGGTCAGCATGTTCTGCTCACGGAACCGATGGTTATAGAGCAGACGGGTGGTATGCTGCACGTTTCTGTAGTCGCGCACGTCGAGGTCTCTGAGAATCTGATAGTCCGACTTGTCATACTGGTCGAAGTTATAGCTCGCCTCTATGTCGTCTCTCTCGCCTATGCGCCATTCCCCCTTTATTCCGCCCGAGAAGTCACGGTATCTGTCGGGGCTGTCCACGTTGAACTGTCGCTCTCTGAAGAAGTAGCCAGCATGGCCAGAGAGCTTCACGTTCTCCCATGGAGTATAGGCAATCCTCTCGTTAACATTCCATGTCCTTCCACCATATACGCTGCGGAAGTCACAGTCATCCTTCGTGTTGTAGCAGAGGTTATAGGTGTCTATCCTGGTGTGCATCACGTCAAACGTATTGCTCACCCTGCCCTTGTGCATGCCGAGCACGGCACCATAACGTTGCTCCTTATGGTCAGCCATACGGGCGTTGACATTCAGAGACCATGGTTTGCTTGCCTGTTTCGTGATGATATTGATAACGCCACCGGCAGCGTTAGAGCCATAGAGAGCCGATGCCGCACCCTTGATGATTTCGATGCGCTCCACATTCTGCATGGTGAGACGGGAGAAGTCCGTATTGTCCATCGTCTCTCCCGCCAGTCGCTCACCGTCCACGAGGATAAGGACGTTTTGCCCTGCAAATCCCGCCAGGTTCATGTTCGTCTGCTGGTTCATTGCGTATGTGAACTCCACTCCTGGCAGCTCCTGTTGCAAGAGGTCCTTTATGTCGGTGGCATCCGCCTTCTTAATGTCCTCTGCCGTAATCAGTCGCGTCAGTGTAGGCACATCCTTCAGTAGCTTGGGTGTGCGAGTGCCTGTCACCACCACATCGTCGAGGTTGAAGAGGCGGTCGGCTTCACCATCCTTCATGATAGTGTTGTTTTCCTCTGTCTCAGCCATGAGAGGTGAAACGGTGGCGCATGATAAAAGCAGGAGTAGTGAGTGTTTAAGCATTATGGATTATCTTTTGGTTTTTGGTTTTAGGTTTTTGGTTTTAGGTTTTCGGTCTTGTGGATTGGATTGTGTGGGGACAGACCAACAACCATCTAACCAATAACCCACAACCACTTAACCTAAAACGGATATTTCACATCTATTGTAAGGAAGCCCTTTGTTCCTCGGTCGCTCATGTAGTCAATGAGACGCAGGGCGGCGCATGTGCCGTCTTTCATTCGAAGCACATACACTTTCTGTGATGCGCTGTAGACAGGTGGTGGCGTGGTGAAGTCCATTGTCACCCACTTTGTCAGAACTCTGTTGACCATGCTGGAGGTGTACCATATATTATATGCCATCATGCCGCTGAAGTCGGTGATGCACTGGTTGGCTGTCCATTCATCGGCAGTGAAGGTATCATTGGCAAAGGCACTGCTTGTGGCAGGCAGAGCGTCGATGCTGCTATACCCCGTCTCCAGCACCTCACCGCCATTGGTCTTGGCGTCAAAATGATGAATGGCGATGTCCCATTCCTGCGGCTCCTGCTGTGCATCCACCTTGCGGCTGTCAAGCTCCGTATAGTTAGAGCCATGCACGCTGTAGTATGTCCATTGCGACTTGCCGTCCCATTCGCCTGTCAGTGCAGACGGTATGTCGCGGCTCTCGATGCTGCGTGTATGCAGATTGATGTAATACCACTTGCCGTAGTCGCGGGCGTCAAGTTTCAGAGTATAACGTGAATCGCTGTTGCTTCCATTAAAACCATTCTGCTGCTGGTCGTCATTCACCGCCTCGTCATATATGCCGTCAAACGCCCCGTTGCAGGCGGAGAGACACAGCGCGGTGATGATAGCCATAAATAATCCCTGCATCCTCATCACTCTCTGTCGCCCTCCATCTCGCTGTGGCACATGAATGGCATGCTGCCAGGTTTATAGTCCATCTGCATCTTCACCTTTCCTGTAGCATCGATGGTGCCGGTTAATGAGCCCTTTGTATTATAGTTGCCAGACATCACCTCGAATTTCTCACGGAAGAACATGCCGTTGCCGTTAGGGTAGAAAGCATACTGCACGGAGTCAATCCTCATCTCGCCCATGGTGATGTGCATGTTCATGGCGGTGACGTTGATGTCAAACTGGCCGAGGACGAGAGTGGCGTAACCAGAGTTCTTTCCCGTCATGCCTCTGAAATACATAAAGTTGGCAGAAGACACAGGGTCCATCAGCGCAGCCATTGACGGCACGCTGGAGGTCAGTGTGCCACTATAGTATAATGAGTCGTCAAACTCTTCCTTCACCGCTGGCACTTCTTTCTCTACAACCTTTATCTCTGGTTCAGGAGCGTGCACGTTATCCTGAGTGCATGCGGTGAACTGCGTGGCTGCCATGGCGATGGTGCAAAAAGCGTATGTTTTCTTCATTCTTCGTAAGTTCCTTTCTCGCAAGTTTATAAGCGAGTGCAAAATTACTGCTTTTTCCTTGTTTGCACAATACCCAATTTTGATGAAAAAAACGATTGTAGCGCAGGAATAATCCTGCTCCCCATATTGTAGCGCAGGAATAATCATGCCCCCCATATTTTAGCGCAGGAATAATCCTGCCCTCCATATTTTAGCGCAGGAATAATCCTGCCCCCCATATAAAAAAGGCGACAGGGTGCTATGACCTTGCCGCCTTAAAACGAGTTATGTTTGTATATGCTATAAAGCCTTACTTGGCGTAGAGAGCAACGATAGCCTCGTAGAGCTCCTGCTTGCCAGAGGTGCGCTTAGGCTCGTTGACCTTCTTACCGTACTCGTAAGCCTGCTCCAGAGTGAGCTTGCCGTCCTCGAAGTCTTTGCCGATGCCAGAGTCGAAAGAAGCATAACGCTCCTTGAGCATAGAAGGAATAGGAGAGTTTTCCATAATCTCCACTGCATTGAGGAGAGCGCGTGCGCAAGCATCCATACCGCTGATGTGAGCGATGAAGATGTCCTCCAGGTCGGTAGAGTTACGACGTGTCTTAGCATCGAAGTTGGTGCCGCCAGTGCCAAGACCACCGTTGCGAACAATCTGCATCCAAGCCTGTGTCAGCTCGAAGTTGTCGATAGGGAACTGGTCAGTATCCCATCCGTTCTGGTAGTCGCCGCGGTTAGCATCGATAGAACCGAGCATGCCAGCATCAACAGCGCAAGCCAGTTCGTGCTCGAAGGTATGACCGGCGAGAGTAGCGTGGTTTACCTCGATGTTCACCTTGAAGTCCTTGTCCAGACCGTGAGCCTTGAGGAAACCGATAACCGTCTCGGTATCCACGTCATACTGGTGCTTAGAAGGCTCCATAGGCTTAGGCTCGATGAGGAAGGTACCGGTGAAACCCTTGCTGCGAGCGTAGTCGCGCGCCATGCCGAGCATGGTAGCCATGTGCTCCTTCTCTCGCTTCTGGTCAGTATTGAGGAGGGACATGTACCCCTCGCGTCCGCCCCAGAAGACGTAGTTCTCTGCACCGAGCTTGATACCTGCATCGATAGCGTTCTTGATCTGAACGATAGCACGAGCCACAACGTCGAAGTCTGGGTTGGTAGAAGCACCATTCATATAGCGGCCGTTGCCGAACACGTTAGCGGTAGACCACAGCAGCTTGATGCCTGTCTCCTGCATCTTCACCTTGAGGTAGTCGGTGATGTCGGCAAGGTTCTTCTCATACTCCTCTACAGAGTTGCCTTCGCTGATGAGGTCTACATCGTGGAAGCAGAAATAAGGCATGCCGAGCTTCTGCATGATTTCAAAGCCAGCGTCAGCCTTCTGCTTGGCTATAGTGAGAGCGTCAGCTCCCTGGTTCCAAGGGAAAGACTTAGAGGCACCACCGAACTGGTCGCCGCCTTCTGCGCACAGTGTGTGCCACCATGCCATTGCGAAACGCATCCAGTCTTTCATCTTCTTGCCTGCTACTACGCGCTCAGCGTCATAGTAGTGGAATGCCATAGGATTCTTTGACTCAGGTCCTTCGTACTGGATCTTCTTGATTTGTGGGAAGTATTCCATAGTTGTTGTTTGGTTGTTTGGTTATTTTGTTGTTTAGTTGTTTGGTTTTTCAGTGGTTTTGTGGTTGTGGGTTTTAGGTTATTGGTCTTTTGGATTAGCGGTTCGTCAAGGGGACAGACCTAAAACCCAAAACCAAGAACCTTCTAACCAAGGAAGTCGGTGAAACCAACTTCCTTACAGCTTTGTCTTCCAGAGCTGGTATGCCTTTACGTAGTCAGCGGTGTCAGCTACAGGTGCTTCGGTAGCGATGTGCTTCAATGTCTTGAAGGCATCGTCGGAGTCCTTGTATATACCAGCACCGATACCAGCACCGTATGCAGCACCTACTGAGCCGTCTGTCTCATACAGCTCTATCGTTGCGCCCGTAACGGCAGCGAGAGTGCGACGGAACAGTGGTGAGAGGAAGAGGTTGGCGTGACCCGCCTTGATGGTCTTGATATCCATGCCCATCTGCTGCATAATCTCTATGCCGTAGGCGAAGGAGAAGGCTATGCCCTCCTGAGCGGCGCGCAGCATGTGCGCCTTGGTGTGGATATTGAAGTTGATGCCGTGGATGGACGCACCCGGGTTTTCATTCTGCAGTACGCGCTCTGCACCGTTGCCGAACGGAATGATGCTAAGACCTGCCGCACCTACAGGCGCAGTCTCAGCGAGGTCGTTCATCTCACTGTATGAAATGCCCTCAGGAGCGATGGTACGCTTCATCCATGCGTTGAGGATGCCAGTGCCGTTGATGCACAGCAGCACTCCGAGACGTGTATCGGGCTGGTTGTGGTTTACGTGGGCGAAGGTGTTTACGCGGCTCAGCTTGTCGTAGTTTACTTCACCGAGCACACCGTATACCACACCAGAAGTGCCGCCAGTGGCAGCAATTTCGCCAGGCTTCATGACGTTCAGCGACAGAGCGTTGTTAGGCTGGTCGCCGCCTCTGTAGCTGATAGGTGTGCCCTCCTTGATGCCGAGCTCCTCTGCCACCGCTTTGCAAACGCGTGACTGTACGGAGAAGGTAGGCACTATTTCGGAGATGATATCATTACTGAAGCCGAAGAAGTCCATGATGTCCTTGCTCACGCAGTTGTTCTTAAAGTCCCAGAACATACCCTCGGAAAGACCAGAAACGGTAGTCTTCATGTCGCCGCCGCTCAGTCGCATAGCGATATAGTCGCCAGGGAGCATAATCTTCGCAATCTTGGCATACAGTTCTGGCTCATTCTCCTTCACCCATGCGAGCTTGGCAGCGGTGAAGTTGCCTGGAGAGTTAAGCAGATGCGACAAGCATTTCTCGCCGCCGATGCCCTCGAACGCCTTGTTGCCGTAAGGCACGGCGCGTCCGTCACACCAGATGATAGAAGGGCGCAGGGCGTTACCGTCCTTGTCCACGCATACCAGTCCGTGCATCTGGTAGGAGATGCCGATGGCAGCTACATCGCTGAGCGAACCTTCTGCCTTTGCCGCTACGCGTGCGGTAGCCTGCTTCAGCTCGTCCCACCACATCTGTGGTTCTTGTTCAGCCCATCCTGCCTGTTTGGTGATGATGGGTGCTTCAGCGTCAGGATACTGCGCTGAGGCTACTGTCTTACCTGTCTCTGCATCTACCAGTGAAGCCTTCACTGATGAGGTGCCTATGTCATATCCGAGTAGTAACATGGTTGTTTAGTTGTTTTGTTATTTAGTTGTTTAGTTGATTGGTTGCTCAGAGGTTTTGTGGTTGTGGGTTTTAGGTTATTGGTCTTTCTTGCTTAGGCAAGCGGCAGAGCCGATTTCTTGCTTAGGCAAGCGGCAGAGCCGATTCGGTTTAGCGGTTCGTTTATTGGGCCAGACCTATAACCCACAAGCTAATACCTAAAACCATTTATTGGCCAGACCTAAAACCCATAACCCACAACCTATAAACCCTTTATTTGATATTCTTGAATTTGTAGTATCTTGCAGCCCTGTGGCTCACTCCCTTTTCTTTCTCGTCGAGCGGTACCACGTATGGCATCTGTGCGAGTTTCTTGTGGAAATTCTTGATGTCCGACTTTATTCCAGCCACCGTCTCCATCAGTACTCGCAGCTGTGCGGCAGTGAACTTGCGCGGCAGCAAGTCGAAGAGCACTGTGGGCGTCAGTCGCGCCATTCTCTCCACCTCCTTCACGGCTGTGCGTACTATCTCCTCATGGTCGAAGGCGAGTCGTGGCATTTTGCCTATAGGCACCCACTGCGCCTCGTAGCCCTCCTGTAGAGGTTCCATGCGCCTGTCAATGCGCAGGAGCGAGAGATAGGCTATGGTGACGATGCGCTCCAGTTGCTTGTCCAGCTTGTGGAAACGCTGCAGCCACACTGCATCAGCGGCATTAGCGAGACGATTGGTACCGCCGAAAGCGCGAAACTGCGTCATCTTCACCTGCGAGAGACCCGTCAGCTGGCGTAACACGCGCAGGGCGGCAGTGTCAATGTCTTCATCCATGTTGATAAGGCTGCCTGGCAGCTTGTAGGCACCAGTGCTGTCTATGCCGTCCTCACCGCTCTGACGCACGAGCAATACGTTGAGCTGCTCACCGTCAAAACCGAGGAGGACGCAATCTACCGAAACATAAGGATTGACCATTTTTTCTTTGTTGGGTTAAGGGTGGTTCTAAAAATTAGCCTTGACAGGTTTAGAGTCTATTTCCGAGGGCAAAGTGTAAGTAAGAGCGGGAGCAATGCGGGCATTGTGACCAAACGCACTTACACTTTG
>SAMEA104315434__coassemble_643_pt1 | contig 17607 bp, 16 predicted proteins | sample SAMEA104315434__metabat2_high_PE_014 | metagenome-assembled genome bin SAMEA104315434 (sample SAMEA104315434) | gut metagenome | biome: Monkey gut; feature: monkey-associated habitat; material: faeces | place: China | collected 2013
GAAGGTGGTAGGCTTCAGCAATATAAGCTTGCGTCCTTTTACGCTTGTCTCTGCTATGAAACCATATCGCTTGTCTGTGAATGCAACGCCCTGCGCTGCCGCAAAAGCATCGAGTACCATCCAGCCAGCGTTATGGCGCGTCTCATGATATTCCGGTCCAGGATTGCCAAGACCTACTATAAGATACTTTTCCATATTTCTCCTTATTATATATATGGTCACACATTATTACATATACAGCTACGTTTGCACTGTCATCTTGGCGACTGCTTACGCATCAATGATAGTTCCCTCAGTGTATGGTCAAAATAAAAGGGCACTCTTGCTGCCAAGAGTACCCTTGTTTTGTTTTACCTTTATGGCAAGTTCATGCGCACCTTACTTGCCAGCAGCAGCTGCAGCAGCCTGAGCGGCACGTGTCATCTTGACAGAGCATACTACAACCTCAGCAGGTGTAACGAGCTCAAGACCCTCGAATGAGAGGCTGCCAACCTTGATTGTCTTACCAATCTCAAGGTTAGTAACGTCGATCTCCAGCTTCTCAGGAATCTGAGTGTAAGGAGCCTTAACCTTGAGGAGACGTACAGAGAGGCTCATACGACCACCGAGACGTACACCAGCAGCAAGACCATTGAGCTTTACAGGGATACCTACTACGATAGGCTTCTCAGGAGTTACCTCGAAGAAGTCAACGTGTACTACTGCGTCTGTTACAGGCTCGAACTGGATCTCCTTGATGATAGCGGTGTGCTTCTCACCCTCGATGTCGAGGTTGATAACATAGATGTGTGGAGTGTAGATAGCCTTGCGGAGCTCTGCGAATGGGATAGAGAATGCAAGTGCCTCTGGGAGACCGTTCTCACCCTTCTTCTCACCGTAGAGGTTACATGGGATAAGACCCTCCTTACGCATCATCTTTGAAGCCTTCTTACCAGTCTCGGTACGCTTCTTGCCTGAAAGATTAAATTCTAACATTTTGTGTTACTCTAAATTAAGTGTTAAATAATAATTTGTTTTGATTTGCTTAATTCGCCATCACACGAAGAAACATTCTCACATTTCTGGAGGATGTGCTTAAAAAGCGGTGCAAAGGTACTGCTTTTTCTTGACATACACAATGTTTTATCAGTAAATAGCATTAAAAATACCTAAAAACAATGCGTTTTCTTTGCTATGCCACCATTTTTATATAACTTTGCATCATTATGTCGAACCAGGGGGATGGTATTTCCCTGTCAGACACAGCGCTCTTAAAAAGAATCACGCCACTACGGCTGCCCAAGCCAGCCGATGCAGGCAAGTCTATAAACAACTACAAAATGATAAACAGGGAACTTATTCGTATCAAGACCGTCCAGTTAACCTACGCCTATTTCCAGAATGGTAATAACGACATCGACAAGGCTGAAAAGGAACTGCTATTTTCACTTTCCAAGGCTTACCATCTTTACAACAGCCTTTTGCTGCTGATTGTGGCGATTACAAGAATGGCAAGAAAGAGGATAAACGTAGCGACTGCCAAGGCTGAACGTGAGGGTACGGAACTGCCATCACAGAAATTCGCCTTCAACAAGTTTGCCATGCAGCTGGAGGACAACAAGATGCTTAAGGAGTTCACCGAGCAGCAGAAGGATATTTGGGAGGACAGAACAGAGTTCGTGAAGAAGCTCTTCCTGCAGATAGAGCAGAGCGAGCCTTACAAGGAGTTTATGGACTCGCAGAACGATGACTATGAGGTGCACCGCGAATTGTGGCGCAAGCTGTACAAGCTCTTCATCCAGAACAACGAGGAACTGGACGCTATTCTTGAGGAGATAAGTCTCTACTGGAATGATGACAAAGAGGTTGTGGACACTTTCGTGCTCAAGACAATCAAACGTTTCGATCCAAAGCAGAACAACAAGCAGGAGCTGCTGCCGGAATATGGCGATGACGAGGACAAGGAATACGCACGCAAGCTCTTCCGCGCCACCATTCTTAACGCCAACCAGTATCAGGAATACATGTCAGAGGTAAGCAGGCACTGGGATTTCTCACGTCTCGCATATATGGACGTTGTCATTATGCAGCTTGCTATTGCGGAAATGCTCACATTCCCGAACATACCGATAAACGTGACAATCAACGAGTTCGTGGAACTCGCAAAACTCTATTCCACCCCACGCAGCGGTGGATACATCAACGGTATGCTTGACGCAATAGCACGCAACCTCATAGAGAGCGGAAAGCTGCTGAAGACCATGCCGGAAAGAAACAAGAAACAGTAATGCCGGGGTACAGACAGAACACATTTACTATTAAAACAATACCTTAGAAATGACAACAAACATGATTCTTGCCGCACAAGCACAGGGCGGCGGTTACCAGATGATTATCATGATGGTCGTTATATTTGCCATCATGTACTTCCTTATGATACGCCCACAGCAGAAGAAGCAGAAAGAGATAAAGAACTTTCAGAACTCACTGGCTGCTGGTTCAAAGGTCATCACCGCAGGTGGTGTCTATGGCACAGTACGCAAGGTGAACCTTGAGAACAACTCCCTCGACGTAGAAATCAGCAAGGGGGTCATCATCACCGTAGACCGCAGCTATGTCTTCGCCAACGCAGCAGACAAGCAGAGCGTTGCAGAGAAAAAGTAATAAAACATAAACGTCGCCTTACAGAGACAGCGACACCATACTTATGAACAGACTGCACTGGCAGCATAAATACAAGGACTCAAAGGACTTCTTATTCGGTTTACTGAATAAGGAGTTCTTCGTTTTCTTGTTCTTTCTGTCAGTGAGCACCGCCTTCTGGTTCCTCTCCACCCTCAACGAGACGTATGAGAAAGAGGTAAAAGTGCCGATAATGATAACAGACATACCTCAGAACATCGTTATCACTGATGACCTGCCCGACAGTATCAGAGTGACTCTGCGCGACAAGGGATTCAACCTCCTGCGATACGTTCTTGACAATAACATCCGCCCCATCCGCCTACAGTTCATACTTTATGCGAAATCCAAGAACAAGGGTCAGATTACGCCTGCTGAGGTGCAGAAGATCATAAAGAACAGACTGGACGAATCAACCACCATAGTATCGGTAAAGGCTGACCACTGGGACTTCTACTTCTGCCATGGCAACAAGAAACGCATACCAGTGCTGCTGAACGGCAACGTCTCTGCAAAGACAAATTACTACATCAGCAACTGCTCAATAGTTCCAGACAGCATAACGGTGCTTGCAGAAACGGAAGCACTTGACACCATAAACGCTGCTTACATCACATCACAAGAGCTCACAGGCCTGTCAGAATCCACCATTCGCACCATCCCAATCAACCACATCAAGGGGGCGAAGCTGGAAAAGAATAAAGCCACACTGAGCATAACCATTGACCAGCTGACCGAGGTAACGGTGAGAGTACCAGTCAGGACTGTCAATGTGCCCGACGGAGTGTCGCTCAAGACATTCCCAGCGCAGGTAGACCTCAGAGTAGCTGTGGGCGTAAGGAACAGCTCAAGCATACAGCCGGACTTGTTCAGTGTAGTTGCAGACTACAACGACATGCCGTCAGCCCCCGACGAGAAAATAAGGCTGAAGCTGACTGCGCAGCCACGTACGGCAGTAAAGGCATTCATCATGCAGCAGACGGTAGACTATCTGCTGGAGAAGAACTGACCACAACGTCAAGAAAAGAAGTAGCTATATTACGCAAAGACATCATGCGATATTGTATAACAGGCGGCATAGGTGCCGGAAAATCATACGTATGCAAGAGGTTGGAGGCGCACGGCATACGTATATATGACTGCGACCGCGGGGCCAAGACTCTGATGAACACCTCGGAGGAACTCAAAGAGGCGTTAAAGGAACTCATAGGCCATGATGCCTACAAGCCAGATGGCACACTGAACAAGCCCGTAGTAGCCCAGTTCCTACTTGCCTCAGAAGAGAACAAGCATCGCATCAACGCCATTGTCCACCCTGCAGTGATGGACGATTTCTATGCATCTGGGATGCAATGGATGGAGACCGCCATACTCTATGAGGCGCATTTGGAGCATTATGTAGACAAGGTAGTAGCAGTATGCGCCTCTGCCGAGACACGCACACAGCGAGTGATGCAGCGCGACGGCATATCCTACGAAAAAGCAAGGGAGTGGGTGGACAAGCAGACAGACCAGCAGACCGTGGCTGAGAGGGCCGACTTCGTCATCATGAACAACGGTGATGACAACATTGACGCACAGATAAAAGAGATGTTGGTGGCACTAGGCATTAAGTAGGCGCCAGTAGACATTTAGTAATGAAAAAAAATACATAACAATATAACCCAAACAACATTAAGATTATAAACATGCAAAAGACAATTCTCGCCATTTCTGGCAAACCAGGACTCTACGAACTCGTATCACGCGCAAAGATGAGCCTTATCGTCGAGGCTCTTGACGGCACTCACAAGCGCATTCCAGCCTTCGCAAGCGACCGCGTGACATCACTCGCAGACATAGCTATGTATACTGAAGAGGAGGACCTCCCACTGATGAACGTAATGTCAGCACTCCGCGACATGGAGGAGGGCAAGAAGTCAAGCATCAACTGGCGCAAGGCTTCTGCTGCCGAACTGCAGGAGTACTTTGCAAAGTTCGTACCTAACTTCGACCGTGACCGCGTGCACAACAGCGACATCAAGAAGCTCCTTCAGTGGTATGACATCCTTGTTGCTGCTGGCATCACAAACTTCGAGGAGGTGCTGAAGCCTACAAATGGTGACAACATTGACGACAGAGAGGAATAAGAGAACCATGACAGACAGAACAGAAGAGGGACTGCAACAGCTCGGCCACAAGACCGAATACCGCATGGACTATGCTCCAGAGGTGCTCGAAACGTTCGAGAACAAACATCCGGAGAATGATTACTGGGTGCAGTTCAACTGTCCGGAGTTCACATCTCTCTGCCCTATCACGGGGCAGCCAGACTTCGCAGAGATAAAGATTTCATATCTTCCTGACCACAGGATGGTGGAGAGCAAGAGTCTCAAGCTCTATCTCTTCTCCTTCCGTAACCACGGAGCGTTTCACGAAGACTGTGTGAACATCATAATGAAGGACCTCATAAAGCTCATGGACCCCAAGTACATAGAGGTTACAGGACTGTTCCTCCCGCGCGGTGGCATCTCCATATACCCTTATGCCAACTACGGACGTCCAGGCACCAAGTATGAGGAAATGGCAGCAAGACGCCTTGAGAGCAAGGCTACCATGTAGTGCCAACATATCACTCCCCAACAAAAATCCCCTTCCACAACACGGTTATGGAAGGGGATTTTTGTTGTTGGAGGGCATTCATCATTGTGGCGGTTATTAGCCTTTGAACAAATCTCATGGTTCGCCGCCATATAATGTCCGCCCATGAAGCGAATGCTTATGGAGGGCAGGATTATTCCTGCGCCACACAAACGATAACACAATCTCAATGACGAAGAAAAAAGTCCTCCTGTATTTTTTTACAGTTTCAAGGAAAAATCATAACTTTGCAAAAAACAGTTACGTTAAGCTTATGAATTTAACACACAATATAATAGCATATGAGGTTAGTCTCTCAACTTGTGCCCCTGTAAGGGGCTCATATTTCAATGTCGCCTTGCTGTAATTCCCTCATATACTGAACTATAAGCCCCTTACAGGGGCGGGGAGTGATTGTCATCATTATATTCATCACTCGAAATGTCGGATGAACCATGGAAAAATGTCCCTTTGCAAAAGGGCATCAATCGCATTATAAAAGGGCGTTAATCATGTCGCAAAAGGGCGTTAATCGTGTCGCAAAAGAGCGTTAATCGCAAAATGAAAAGGATATGATGTTTACTGAGAGAAACATCATAAGAAACATCATCGCTTTACATCTTGATTTTCAACACTTTACACACAAGTATGATATTATGATGTTTCTTTTTACAAAAAAACTTTTTTCTCTTTGTTAATTTTGGTGAGTAGGGATGCAGTGTGTATGGAGTCCCCAAAGCAGACGCAGGGCCTCAGAGGCTGAGCTGCAAGTCATTTACCATCTTGCTGAAAGACGGATTCTTCTCCGACAGCTTTTCAAGGAATTCCTTTGGCGAAATCCTACCTACTGGCTTCTGCCCCTCCACATACCGGAGGTTGACGTTTATCGCACCGTTATGCAACGCCTTGGCAAGCGTTAGCTGAACTCGTTTCAACAGCTTGTTAATGTCTGTATAAAGGTCCGAGCTTTCCACCACACACTCCACCTTAGGAAACTCTGTTATCTTCAGTTTTGCATTCTTCATGCGTGCTCCCAAGGCTCCATTCACCTTTGCTGAGATTCTGTTACACATGGAGAGCCATTCCCTCCGCAGGTCATCGTCATTGAACTCTTTACGCTCATTGGCGGTCTCTCCCATGTCGTAATGCACCTCTACTGGTGCCTTCACCTTGGCAGCCTCTTTCATTCCCTTGAATGTCATGGAGGAAGCCATAACGACCACCCTCGCCTTCTTTATTCCATCAGTCTGTTTCTGCCCACTGGCTGCAGTGCCATTACTGTCAGTCTGACCTGTGGCTGTAGCGGCATCCTTCTCTATTTCGTTCTTTCCGTTGTCTGTTTCCGTTTGTTGCTGCCCTGCTCCCTCGGAGCGGTTAGAAGAAGGTGCGACAACAGCAGCCCCTCCTCCTATCAGTTTTCTGAACAGCGCTTTCAGGCGTTTATAGGGCCAACGCCCACTGGCGTCAGCAGCTTCGTCAGGCTGCGTTATCTGTGCTACCTGAATCAGCGTCAGCTCCACGAGCAGACGCTTGTTACTGCTCTGACGATAGTTCACGTCACACTGATTCAGTATCTTCAGAGCGCTGTAGAGGAACTTTGCCTTACACTTCTGCGCCTGCTCCGCATACCGTTTGCGCTGCTGTTCGCTCGCCTCTATCAGCTTTGTGGTAGCAGGTGTCAGAGCCATCAGCAGGTTACGCACATGCGATGCCAGTCCGTTAACGGCCTGACCTGCATCGAACCCACGTGACAGTATGCCGTCAAGGGTGAGCATGACGTCCGCCACCTTATTGTCCACACAGTTGTCTATGATGCTGAAGTAATTGTCAGCATCAAGCACATTGAGGTCTTCTATAACCTTGTCATACGTTATATTGCCTCCACAGAATGATGCTGCCTGGTCGAATATAGACAAGGCGTCACGCATACCACCATCTGCCTTCTCGGCAATGACATTAAGGGCATTCTCCTCGTATGTTATGCCCTCGCTGTCTGCCACGTGCTTCAGGTGCCCAATGATGCCCTGAACGGACATACGCTCGAAGTCATACAACTGGCAACGGGATATGATGGTAGGCAGAATCTTATGCTTCTCCGTTGTGGCGAGGATAAATACCACGTATGATGGTGGTTCCTCCAGCGTCTTGAGGAAAGCATTGAAGGCTGCTGTTGACAGCATGTGCACCTCGTCGATGATGAATACCTTGTAGCGACCTGTCTGTGGTGGTATGCGCGTCTGCTCCATCAGTGCCTTGATATGCTCAACGCCATTGTTGGAGGCAGCATCAAGCTCAAAGATGTTCAGCGAACGTCCTTCCTCGAATGCCTTGCAACTCTCACACTGCCCGCAGGCATCACCTGTGGGAGTAGGGTTAAGGCAGTTTATAACTTTTGCGAAAATACGCGCACACGTGGTCTTGCCCACCCCTCGTGGACCACAGAAGAGGTATGCGTGGGCGAGTTTACCCGTTGCCACAGCGTTCTTCAGTGTGGTGGTAAGTGCCGACTGTCCTACAACGCTGTCAAACGTCATTGGGCGGTATTTACGCGCTGATACGATGTAAGATGACATGTATTATGTTCTGTTTAAATATTTTGTTTTTTCTTAATTATGCTACTTCCTCCAGTTTTCTATCCCTGCTACGGAACCATGTGGCGAGTATCGTGCCAGAGATGGAATGCCATGCGCAGCTTACCGCACATGGTATCACTGCCAACGGGCATGTGGCAGCGAAGAAGGTGGATGCCAAGACCGTGGCGAGTCCTGCATTCTGCATTCCGACCTCTATAGACACCGTTCTGTTCTTAGCCTTGGAGAAGTGGAACACCTTACCCACCATGTAGCCCGTCAGATAGCCAAGGGAGTTATGGCAGAGCACTACGGCAAAGACCACGAAGAAGAAGCCTATGCCCTCGCGCAGCAGATTGTCATGGACAGCGGCTATCACTCCGCCTACGATGCATGCCAGTCCCAATACGCTGAAGGCTGGCATCACAGCCTGAGTCTTCTTGAACGACTCGTTCTTTCCGCAGAACACGTTGGCGAAGAAGCCTACGGTCACAGGGATAAGCGTAACGATGAGGATGTTGAGGAACATTCCCAGTGCGTCCACCTCTACCTGCTCGCCTGCCAGCCACAATACGAGGAGCGGTGTCATGACCGGTGCCAGCAGTGTGGAGGCGGTGGTCATGCCTACGGAGAACGCCACATCGCCCCGGCAGAGGTATGACATGATGTTGCTTGACACGCCTCCCGGGCAGCAGCCTACGAGGATTATGCCCACTATGACGGGCTTAGGTATAGTGATGCCTATATAGCCTACTCCCACTGTCAGCGTCCATGCTATGAGCGGCATGAGCGAGAACTGAGCGCAGGTGCCTATCAGTATGTCCCACGGACGTGCCGCCAGCACCTTCATGTCCTGCACGGTCAGCGTCAGTCCCATAGTGAGCATGATGAAGCCCAATATGCATGACTGTGTTGTTCCGTGCACCCACGAGAAGATATTAGGAGCGAAATACGTGAGCACCGCTATGGCTATGATGAACCATGAGGTGTAGTTGGACAGCCACTGGCTGATTTTCAATAATAGTCTGTACATTTCTTTTATTGTTTATATGTTATCCAGTAATACTTTCTTGAATAACTGTCTCACAGGTGCTCCATTCCTTATGCCGTGGGGCATCTTTTATTTGTTATTGCAAAATTAATATTTTTTTTCATCCTGACAAAGGAAACGTTGCCAAATTTGCTCCGTATGCTTTCAGTATGAAAGAAGCTCAGCAAAAGACAAGGCACCAGCATCGGTGTTTTCACTACCTGTGCTGGTGCCTGTCCTCACATTCATGGTGTCATCTCTTGGTGCCATGAACGTTCGCTTATGTTTAGTACTCTGCCTTTCTCACCTTTATGCTGCCGTCCGCATACGTGGTCTTTTCTATCACCACGCCCAGCGGCTTTGCCAACTGCTGCCCTGCGATATTGAAGTATTCTGTCTTTTGCAGCGATGGTGTCACTCCGTCCGTAGCAATGCTCTCTATGGCTGTGGCTTTCTTTGCAGCTTGCCTCAACTGTGCATGCACATTATAGTAAGCTGGCTTTGGCTGCAATGCACTGCTGTAGAGCAATGGCTGGTTCTGCCTCCATGAGTGGTTGTCGGATATTCCCCATACGAGCATCGACGGACAGTTGTCGTTGCGCAGGAACACTCTTGTTATCGCTCCATATTCCTTGGCTTGCCTATCAAGCGCATCAGCGGCATAAGGGTTCGCCAAGGCTATGTCAAGCTCGGTTATTATGCAGTTGAGGCTCAGTTCTGCATAACGCTTTATGTTCTTCTCAAGTTTCAGAGTGTCGAGCTCTCCCGTTGTGAGATGGCACTGTAGTCCGCATCCGTCAATAGGTAGTTTGTCTGCCTGCAGTCTCTTTATGAGGTTATAATATGCCTGCGATTTCGTTGTGCCCATAAATTCTACACCGTAGTCGTTGATGTACAGCTTTGCCTGCGGGTCCGCCTTGTGCGCCCATACGAAAGCGGAGTCGATGAACTCCTCGCCTATATACGTAGACCATATTGACGGACGGAGCTTGTAAGCGTCAGGACTGGTGCGCACAATGCTTTGGTCATCGTCAAGCACCTCGTTGCAGACGTCCCACTCGCGTATTCTGCCCTTGTACTTTTCCACCACATTATATATATGGTTCTTCAGTATATCGAGCAGTTGTTGCTTCGTAAAGCCGTTGTTGTTCTTCTTACCGTCAGAGCTGACCCATGCCGGAACCTGTGAGTGCCATGCCAATGTATGGCCGCGTACCTCCTGCTTGTATCTATCTGCCACCCATATTATGGCATCTGAGCCACCGTAGTTGAACGTTCCCTGACTTGGTTCTGTAGCATCAAACTTCATCTCGTTCTCGCCCACCACGATGTTGAACTGCTTGCCTACGAGTTCCGTCTCGCCAGTATCCTGTCCGAGGTCGTAGCGGTAGCTTGCCGCTGCCACTCCGATGTTCTTGCCCAGCTGTGATGCGTATGTGCGCAGAGGCGTCGGGTCGGTCATGTCGATGGTCCAGTCATCGTTAGGATATGTCACTTCCGAGCCTGTATCATCCTTGTCGTCTTCCACGTCGCCTTGTCCGCTGTAGTCAAGTGATGTCACCTTCGCTACTATGCTGTAAGAGCCGTCTGCACCCTCTCTCTGCTCCACTACCCATGTATATGCTTTAGGATAACGCATACGGAAGCTCCACTCCTTGCCCTCCTTGGCTGTTGCGGTGAGCAGTGTCACCTCATCGTTTACGGCGAGCTGCGCACCCTCCGCAAGTTCTATTGTCAGGCGTGGGGTCTTCTCCGAATCCTCAAAGTCCTGCGTCTTGTTGCTGTAGGCAATGGTGCCGTTCACCTTTACCGTTCCATTGGCATCTGTTCCTGACACCTTGCACTTTATGTTCGCCTCAGAATGAAGCGTCAGCTTCACTCCTGCCGCAGGGTTAGCGGTGTTGAGGAACGACAGCGTGCCTGTGCCGTCTACACCCGGACGTAGCGTACCGTATATCTCCGTAGCGGCTGCAATAGTACCGTTGCCGCCCAGGGTGCCCTGTTTGAAGACTGTCACAAGACCTGTACTGCCCGTGGCTCCGCTCTTCTTGGCGGATGCAGCCGCCTCAGCGTCATTATCAATGAGCACTGTACCGGCGAGCACTCTCAGTCCGGCACTGATGTCATTGCCGTTGCCCGTAATGCTATACGTGCCGGTACCCTCCTTTATGATGCCCACCTTGTTGCCTGACGCCATAGTGACAATGTCACCTGCCAGTACGGCATCGGTATTCCTCGCACCTACGACATAGTATGTGTTGGCACTGCTCTTCTTGTAATAGCCGGTAAGTCTGCTGCCTTTCTCCATCTGTAGCTCCCCGACTCTGATACCGCGCGTGCCGGACTCGGCAGCCAAGGTCGCCCCATCGTGCAGCGTCAGCGTCTTGTCGGCAAACAGAGTATTGTAGCGTGAGGCGTCAATGTTGTCGGGCTGGAACGTGCCACTGCTCAACAGCAGTCCATAGAAGCCGCAGCTTCCCACCATTTTCTTGTATGGATAGACATGTACAATGCCCTTCATCGCACTCCAGTCTGGGTAGGTGGCTCCCTTGCTTGACGCAGTACCGATATATGTACGCTCACCTCCTGCATAGATATTCAGCGTGCCTTGACCAGCAAGCTTTCCCGTCCACTCCGTGTAGCGTGAGGTAAGCACATTCGTTGTCTGCCCCTCTGGGATAAAGATGTCGGCAGAGATGTTCTTGTATGTCGAAGAGGTGTTGTTCTCACAATAGTCGAGTGTGCCGCCATCCTCTGTGCTCACATAGTCATCCATCTCGCCCACGAGCTGCACATCGTCTATGTAATAGTCGGAATTGTCATGGTGTATGCCCAGGCGCAGTTTGTCAGAGGTGTTGCTATCGTCTACAGGCTTCAGCATGTATTCCTTTGTCTGCCACACATTCTGCGTTCCCTGGCTTGGATAGCCCTCATCTCTGTACACCTCCTGCGTACCTATAAATGCGGCAAACTGCTTCCACTCTGCTGCGTCACTGCTGCTTCTGTAGAGGCGGTAGCGCACCTTGCCGTAGCGGTTTGTCAAAGCACTGCCACGCAGGTCTGTCGGTAACACGAACTCTGGATGTGCACACCAGTCCTTCAACACCACGTGCAGCACCTTGTTGCCCGGGGTCTGCGGGTCTGCCTCTACTGTTGCGGTGGACGTCATCGCTCCACCATAGACGTGCCACATGGGTATCTTCGTGCCTATGGCATAGTCTTCAAAGTCGCACACTGTAAGTGGTGCGGCGTAAGCTCCCACTGCCAGCATGGCGGCAGCGAAAGCACCTATCATCTTATGTTTTCCCATTTCTTCAGGTTTATGATTCAGGTTTGCTTTACTTTGTCTCCACAAAGTTAGTACTTTTTTCGCTTTTCGGCAAAAAAAACTCTTCTTTTACACGTATTATGTTCTTTTTGATGCACAATCAGTATGATTATGAGCAAAAAAACATCATATTTTTTGCAGAATGAAAATTATTTCTTAACTTTGCGTGTGAATGCGCTAAACTAAACAAAGTAAAGACGGAACAAGGCCCTGTTCTGCACAAGTTACCTACCCTATCTCATACACATTATTAATATATAGGGGGAACACGGCTGCGTCCGCCATGCTTTCAACGAAAGAATAGAAAAAAAGAAAGAATAACAAAACAAGTAAATTATGAGTTTGAAAATCGTAGTACTTGCCAAGCAAGTACCTGACACAAGAAACGTAGGTCCTGACGCCATGACTCCAGAAGGCACCGTGAACCGCAGTGCCCTGCCTGCCGTGTTCAATCCGGATGACCTCAATGCCCTGGAGCAGGCTCTCATTCTGAAAGACAAGTTCCCAGGTTCTACCATCTCCGTTGTTACCATGGGCCTGCCAAAGTCTGCCGAGGTAATCCGTGAGGCTCTCTATCGCGGTGCTGACTGCGGATATGTAGTAACCGACAGGCCACTCGGTGGCGCTGACACTCTCGCCACATCATACACCCTTGCACAGGCTATCAAGAAGATAGGCGATTTCGACATCATCATCGGTGGTCGTCAGGCTATCGACGGCGATACCGCACAGGTAGGTCCGCAGATTGCCGAAAAGCTCGGACTCACACAGGTGACATACGCTGAGGAGATTGTTTCTCTTGACGAGGCGACCCGCAAAACTGTCATCAAGCGCCACATAGACGGTGGTGTGGAGACCGTAGAGGCTCCGCTGCCATTGGTAGTGACCGTAAACGGCAGTGCAGCACCATGCCGCCCACGCAATGCGAAACTCGTAATGAAATACAAGAACGCCACCGTTCCAGCAGAGCGCACACCTGAGAAGGCAGAGGCTATAGCAGAGATGATTGCACGCAAGCCTTATCTGAACATCACACAGTGGGGTGCAGCAGACATCGATTGCGACCCTAAGCAGATTGGCAAGGCTGGCTCGCCTACCAACGTGAAGGCGGTGAAGAACATTGTGTTCAAGGCTAAGGAGAGCCGCACCATGACGGGGTCCGACGAGGACATCAACAACCTTATTGTCGAACTGCTTAACGAAAAGATTATCGGATAAAAGGCTACGGGCAGGTAACAGTAAACTGTTCTTGCCTTACTTACCTTATCCCCTAAAGATAAAAAAGATGAATAACGTTTTTGTATATTGCGAGATAGAGGGCACCAAGGTTAAGGATGTGTCCCTCGAACTGCTTACCAAGGGTCGCAAACTTGCTAACACCCTTGGCGTAGAACTGGAATGTATCGTTGCAGGCAGCGGACTGGACGGTGTGGAGCAGCAGGTTATGAAGTATGGCGTGGACAAGGTGCATGTCTTTGATGCCGAGGGGCTCTTCCCTTATACCTCCAACCCTCATACCGCACTGGTTGTAAACCTCTTCAAGGAGGAGAAGCCTCAGATATGCCTTATGGGCGCAACGGTGATAGGTCGCGACCTCGGTCCGCGCGTTTCCTCTGCCCTCTTCAGTGGTCTTACCGCTGACTGCACGGAGCTGGAGATTGGCGATTTCGACATGAAGGTGAAGAACGAGGCCGGTGAACTCGTGACGAAGCACTATGAGCAGCAGCTCTATCAGATACGTCCTGCCTTTGGTGGCAACATCGTGGCTACAATCGTAAACCCTGAGCACCGCCCGCAGATGGCCACAGTGCGTGAGGGAGTGATGAAGAAAGAGGTGCTCGATGAGGACTACAAGGGCGAGGTCATCAAGCATGACGTAGCCAAGTACGTGCCAGAGACAGAGTATGTAGTAAAAGTTCTCGACCGCCACGTGGAGGAAGCGAAGCACAATCTCAAGGGTGCTCCTATCGTAGTGGCAGGTGGTTACGGTGTAGGCTCAAAGGAAGGCTTTGACCAGCTCTTCGAGCTTGCCAAGGAACTGCACGCTGAGGTGGGCGCAAGCCGTGCCGCCGTGGATGCAGGATGGATTGACCATGACCGTCAGATTGGTCAGACTGGCGTAACGGTACGCCCTAAAGTGTACATAGCATGTGGCATCTCCGGACAGATACAGCATATCGCTGGCATGCAGGATGCGGGCATCATCATCTCTATTAACAACGACCCTGACGCTCCTATCAACGCCATTGCTGACTATGTAATAAACGGTACCGTGGAGGAAGTGGTGCCAAAACTCATCAAATACTACAAGCAGAACAATAAATAACGCTACAATGCCAAACTTCTATACTGATAATCCTGAGATAAAGTTTCATCTCAGTCATCCACTGATAAAGCATATCGTTGAGCTTAAGGAGCGCAACTTTGCTGACAAGGACAAGTATGACTATGCTCCAGAAAACTTCGAGGATGCAATGGATTCATACAACAGAGTGCTCGAACTCGCTGGCGACGTAATGGCCAACGTGGTGGCTCCTAACGCCGAAGACGTTGACGCTGAGGGTCCGCACCTTGAGAATAACCGCATGATTTACGCCTCCAAGACTTACGAGAACCTCGATGCTACCATCAAGGCTGGTCTTAACGGTGTCACCATGCCGCGCCGCTACGGTGGTCTCAACTTCCCTATGGCTATCTATTCCGCTGTCAACGAGATGGTGGCTGCCGCTGATACTGGCTTTGAGAACATCTGGTCATTGCAGGACTGCATAGAGACACTCTATGAGTTTGGCGATGAGGACCAGCGCCAGCGTTTCGTACCACGCGTATGCCAGGGCGAGACAATGTCAATGGACCTCACCGAGCCTGACGCAGGTTCTGACCTGCAGTCTGTAATGCTCAAGGCTACATACGACGAGAAGGAGGACTGCTGGCGCCTCAACGGCTGCAAGCGCTTCATCACCAACGGTGATTCTGACATACACCTCGTGCTGGCTCGCTCTGAAGAGGGCACTCACGATGGCCGCGGCCTCTCCATGTTCATCTATGACAAGCGCAACGGTGGAGTGGACGTACGCCGACTGGAGAACAAGCTTGGCATTCATGGCTCTCCTACCTGCGAGCTTGTCTACAAGAATGCCAAGGCGGAGCTGTGCGGCTCACGCAAGTTAGGACTCATTAAGTACGTCATGGGACTGATGAACGGTGCGCGTCTCGGCATAGCCGGTCAGAGCACCGGTGTGAGCCAGATGGCATACAATGAGGCTTTGGCTTACGCCAAGGACCGCAAGCAGTTCGGCAAGGCTATCATAGAGTTCCCTGCCGTATACGACATGCTCTCTATCATGAAGGCGCGTCTGGATGCTGGCAGAGCACTGCTCTACGCTACCAGCCGCTATGTGGATGTATACAAGATTCTGGAGGACATAGAGCGCGAGCGCAAGGCTAACGGCGAGAAGCTCACACCAGAGGAACGCACCGAGTGCAAGACTTTCTCAAAGCTTGCTGATGCCTTCACTCCTGTTGCCAAGGGCATGACTTCTGAATATGCCAACCTTAACACTTACGATGGCATTCAGGTGCACGGCGGTTCTGGCTTCATGTTGGAGTATGCGTGCCAGCGTCTCTATCGTGACGCCCGCATCCTTACCATCTATGAGGGCACCACTCAGCTGCAGTGCGTGGCAGCAGGTCGCTACATCACCAACGGCTTCTACAGCCAGGTGATAGAGGACATGCTACAGTTCGGTCAGGCTCCTGCCAGCGTGGGTTCCGAGGACTGGTGCAGCGCAGAGTTTGCTCCGCTGAAGGAGCGTGTGGCTAAGATGGCAGAGAAGTACAACGCAGCTGTCTCTTACGTCAACGAACACAAGAACGACGAGTTCAAGGACTTCGCCATCCGTCACCTCTACGAGATGGCTGGCGACTGCATCATGGCTCTTCTCCTTATCGGCGACGCAAGCAAGGCTCCTGAGCTCTTCGGCAAGTCTGCACGTGTCTACACCCGTTACGTTGCAGCTGAGGTAGAGAAGCACTATGACTTCGTGATGAATGCTACGCCAGAGGATCTGGCAGACTATCGCAAGTAAAGAGATACGAACTATTATATCAGAGGGAATATGCGTGTAATGGATATCCGCACGCATATTCCCATTCTTGTTTACATATCCTTATAATTCATCCTCCCAATAAGGAGCAAGTACGCGGAGACGTTCCGGGCTGTACGACTACAATATTTTCCTACACTTACTTGACACACAAACTTTAATTACAAAACTATCATGTTTACATTAACAAAATTCATGTTCCATGCTTTGCCATTGGTATTAAGCATCGCTGCCCCGTCAGTTCTTCTGGCATCAGGAGTAACATCCTCCACAGACATTCCTACCCCCCCATAGTGAATGCCATAAATAACTCTACAACATTACAAACAGAAACAGACAACACCGCATCTGTCCTCGTTGCATCCAACCCACAGGATACTATTCTGTATCTTGATGACTATGAGTACAAGAGTCTCACTCTCCCGATTCCTGCAACATCACTTCAGGAGACACTGGTAGAATATATGAGCACCCCTCCAAACGCAGAGAACAAGGCATTCTATCTTGAAGGCGGCAAGGCATACTTCCTCCGTGGCGGTCTCGCAGTTTACAGGAATCTACGCCTCGCTACTAATCCCAACGACCTCGCTGCTGGCAAGGGCAAGGCAAAGGTTTACCTCTACTATCCGTTCGACTTCACAGCGGCTGGTGGCAACTCACCTGCAATGTTCATGCTCGGTCGTAATCCATTAAGCGGTGAAAACCCCAACATAGCTCTCGACATGGAGAAGGTAATCTTCGAGAATATCGACTTCGGTGAGCCTAAGGTAAGAAACGCAGGCGACAGCAACCCAACAAACTCTTATGTCATGAACACCTACGGGTCTGAAGGCAACCGACCTCATGGTTCAGCCTAACCCACCATTCATCCAGACCGCAGGCACACCTAACCACAACGACCATCGTTGTGATGGTATCGATGGTACAGCAACCGCCACCCACAACATCGGCGTAGGTATGGTAGACCTCCACTTCAAGAACTTTGACAACGACATCTATAGGAACAATGTCGGTGCCAGCAAGTGGCGCACCAACGGTGGTACTGCTGTCGGCAACGTGGATGCAGCAACTCAGAAGAATACCACCAACAATGTGATATACAACATCCAGGGCATGAAGGTCAACGCCATGAGCCACGGTTTATACATCGTTAATGGCAAGAAGTATGTCAAGTAAAAAGAATAGCACGGAAAATGCTGCATAGTAAGCATTCCATCCAAGCCGTATTGCATATTATAAAAAAGAGGTAAAGCCCTAATGTGAGACTTTACCTCTTTTTTATTTCTTTATGTA
>SAMEA104315434__coassemble_705_pt1 | contig 16368 bp, 10 predicted proteins | sample SAMEA104315434__metabat2_high_PE_014 | metagenome-assembled genome bin SAMEA104315434 (sample SAMEA104315434) | gut metagenome | biome: Monkey gut; feature: monkey-associated habitat; material: faeces | place: China | collected 2013
ATCACTAGTAGAAGTTTCAAATTGATAGCCCTTTGACTTTTTAGAGTGGACTCAAGCAATTAATTACATACTGAAATATCAAGCCCCCCACTACCCTATACAACGATAGGGGGTGGTGGGGCTTGTTTTTTTAGCGGTGTGGTGGCTATGGGTTGTGGGTTGTAGGTTGTGGGTCTTACGGATTAGCGGTTCGTTAGGGGACAGACCTAAAACCAATAACCATTAAAGGGACAGACCCACAACCTACAACCCATAACCACATAACCATTAAAGGGACAGACCCACAACCTGCAACCCACAACCACATAACCAGCAACAACCAACCATGTCATCAATGAAATCCCTTGCTAAGGACACAGCAATCTATGGCCTTAGCAGCATAGTAGGCAGGTTTCTCAACTACCTGTTAGTGCCTCTCTACACGCACGTCATATCAGTGGCGAGCGGAGGCTACGGCATAGTCACCAACCTCTACGCCTACGTAGCCCTGATTCTCGTGATACTGACCTTCGGTATGGAGACCACGTTCTTCCGCTTTGCCAACAAGGAGGGTGAGAATCAACACTGTGTCTTCTCCACCAGCATCGCCCTCGTCGGTGTCCTCACCGCGTTGTTCCTTGCTATGGTGTTCTGCGGCATTGAACCCATAGCGCAGACCTTAGGCTATGTGGGTCATGAAGACTACATACTGATGATGGCAGGCGTAGTGTCTCTCGATGCCTTGCAGGCCATACCATTCTCTTACCTGCGATACAGGAAGAAGGCAGTGAAGTTCGCCTTGCTGAAGATGCTCTTCATAGTAATGAACATCGGGCTGAACCTCATCTACTTCGTATGGCTCGGCAAGGACGATGTGTTCTACGTCTTCTCCCTCAACCTCGTATGTACGGGTCTGATAACCTTCTTCTTCATACCAGAGTTCATCCATGAGCATGTGCAGGCCAGGGTGTATTGCAGGGAGCGCGGCATACCTTTCCGCATCGTTGACTTCTCCCTGCTCCGCCGTATGTTCAGTTATTCATGGCCTATCCTCGTGCTCGGCATTGCAGGAATACTCAACCAGACCGTTGACAAGATGCTCTTCCCGATAGTATATCCCGATGCCGCTGACGGCAAGGTGCAGTTAGGCATATACGGTGCCTGCGTCAAGATAGCTATGATTATGGCCATGATAACGCAGGCGTTCCGCTATGCCTATGAGCCTATCGTCTTTGCGAAGGCGAAGGACGGCGACAAGACGGAATACTACGCCCACGCCATGAAGTTCTTCGTCATCTTCACACTCTTCGCCTTCCTTTGCGTAGAGGGCTACATGCCGCTCTTGCAGCGCATCATAGGCGAGAACTACCGTGCGGGCCTCAGCGTGGTGCCTATCGTCATGGCGGCGGAGATTATGATGGGAATATACTTCAACCTCTCCTTCTGGTACAAGCTCATCGACAAGACCATCTGGGGCGCATGGTTCTCGGCAGCAGGCTGTCTGGTGCTCATAGCTGTGAACATCATCTTCATCCCGAAGTACAGCTACATGGCATGTGCATGGGGCGGTGTGGCAGGCTACGGCACAGCGATGCTCCTCTCCTACTTTGTCGGTCAGAAGAAGTATCCTATAAACTATGACGTCAAGGGCATGATGAAGTATGTAGTCATCACCGCAGGTCTCTATCTCGCCATGAGCTGCCTGGACAGCTCACAGGCACTGCACGCCATGCAGTATGGCACTCTGCTCCAGCTCGTGGCTAACAGCTGCATGATAGTGATATACCTGGCAGTGGTACTGCATAACGACCTGCCGCTGAAGTCTCTCAGACGGTTTTAGGTTAGATGGTTGTGGGTTGTAGGTCTTACGGATTAGCGGTTCGTTAGGGGACAGGCCTAAAACCTACAACCCAAGACCACCCTACCCCAAACCCAAAACCATCAACCTATACCCCCAAACCACCCTACCTACAACCAACAACCAACATGCGTAATATATTCTATTTCATATTTCTCCTATGCAGCATGGTGCAGTCACTCCGCTGCCATGCCGATGAAGGTATGTGGACGCTTTATAACCTGCCCGACGCTGTCTACGGACAGATGCAGGCTGAGGGCTTCCAACTGTCCAAGTCGTCACTCTATAGTGACAGCCTTGCGCTTAAAAACGCTGTGGTCAGCTTCTGCGGCTACTGTACTGGCGTGGTGGTATCCCCCAACGGACTTGTGATGACCAACCACCACTGCGGCTTCGAGTCCATCCGCCGCCACTCCACCGTGGAGCATGACTACCTGCTCAACGGCTTCTGTGCTGACTCGCTGGCTGCCGAGCTGCCGTGCGAGAACGCTTTCGTGGCGTTCACCCTGTCGCAACGCGACATCACCCCTCTTCTTGACTCTCTCGGCATCGACACGCTCAACGCCTATGGTCGCTCGCAGCTCATTGATTCCATTGAGACAAGTCTTACTGCTGATGCCCGTATGCTCGACAGCACCACATACGTAAGGGTTGACGCCTACTTCGAGGGCAATGCCTACTATGCCACCACCTATCGCCGTTTTGATGACGTGCGCCTTGTCTTCACCCTGCCTAAGAGCATGGGCAAGTTCGGTGGCGAGACAGACAACTGGATGTGGCCGCGCCAGACGTGTGACTTCTCCGTATTTCGCATATATGCCGATCCCAAGACTAACGGTCCTGCGACTTACAAGGAGGAGAACGTACCGTTCCACCCTATGAAATGGATTACCGTCAGCACTGAAGGTTACAAGGACGGCGACTTCGCCATGGTCATGGGCACTCCCGGCTCCACGGAGCGATACCTCAGCAGCTACGGCATACAGGAGATGCGCGACTGCGTGAACGACCCCATGCAGCAGGTGCGCGGCGTGAAGCAGGAGGTGATGAAGCGCCACATGGACGCTTCGGAGGAGGTACGCATAAAGTATGACAGCAAGTATGCGCAGAGCTCCAACTATTGGAAGAATGCCATAGGCATGAACAAGTGCATCGACTCCATCGGCATCGTAAGGCAGAAGAGGGAATATGAGCAGCGCATCCTCGCATGGCTCGACACCACTTCCGTACAGGGCATCAAGCTCGACATGCCGCTCCTCGAGCGTCTCTATGCCAAGCGCAGCGAGGCCATGAGGGCGTTCACCATCTATGCCGAGACATTCACAAGGCGCAGCAACAACGAGCTTGCCATACGCGCCACCAAGTACTATAACGGCATGCCGCTGAAGGGCGACGACGCAAAGCCCAAGAAACAGTACGTCATGTTTAATGATAACAGCGATACATGGGACCGCGACCTCGACACGGAGGCTATGGCAGCACTGATAGACAACTACCGCAGGCTGACGCCTGAGAAGTACCACCCTGACTTCTACAAGACTATTGACAAGGAGTTTGGCGGCAGCAGCCTGGATTACGTAAAGGCGATATGGGATCACTCCCTGCTGATGCGCAGCAATGTGAAGATTCCCATGAAGACGAGCAAGAAGATGTCTCGCGACCTCGGACTGAAGATGGGGCTGTCGCTGGTGGAGACCCTGGCTGACATCAAACTGGTGCTTGACGAACTGGCTGACAGTATCGCCCTGCAGGAGCGCCTGCTGTGCCTTGCCAAGCTGCGCATGGAGCAGGACATGCCGCATTACAGCGACGCCAACCTCACCATGCGCATGACCTATGGTCAGGTGGGCGGCTATAACATAGGCGGCTATGACTCCGGCTACTACACCACCGCGCAGTCTATGCTCGAGAAGATAGCGCTGGCGGACTCCATTGCCGACTACTATGCCGAACCTGTCATGTCGCAGCTGCTCGGTGCTGGGGACTTCGGCATCTTCACCGACAGCGTCTCCCGCACGCTCAATCTCTGCTTCCTCACAAACAACGACATCACGGGCGGCAACAGCGGCTCGCCGGTCATGGACTCTCGTGGCCGCCTCATAGGTCTTGCCTTTGACGGCAACTGGGACAGTCTCTCCGCTGACATTCATTACGACAAGACTCTTGCCCGCTGCATAAACGTGGACATACGCTACGTGCTCTACATGATGCAGTCGTGGGGAAAGGCAGAGAGGCTGATGAAGGAAATGGGAGTGAAGAACTAATATGCCATTCGTTAGTGACGCAGGAATAATCCTGCCCCCCATAAGCACTATCGCTGTGAAAATATCGCTGAACAGTTACGAAGAACGGTAACTAATTTAAAAAGTACTAAATATTACCCTAAGGTAACTTACCTTTAGGTAATATTTAGTACTTTCGCATTAAAAAGGAAGCAAGATGACAGTATACCTGTCGCCATTTCAATAACGGCTTCTCTTTCGTTGAACCATTTCGTTAAGCCAAATGAGCATAGCCAAGCTTGCTTGAGCTATGCCATGGCGAGAAATGGTGCATGAATATGAACCTTTCTTCCGCCTTTGGTTCAAGCAAGAGTATTGTCCGGGGCAACAGAAAAAGCAGCGCCCTCCTGCAAAGGCAAGAGGGCGCAAGGTGTGTGAGTCCATGGTTTATTAAACTCACAAGGAATGTGTATGGACAGGCGATCATACTCGCGATGCTGGGTTTGCATACTTACGGAGGATAAATTGTAACAAAGAAAGAATACACCTCAGCTTCACGATACCTGTCCCACCATTCCTTTTTTTATTATATCAAAAATCTTCATATTCATGCACCATTTCTTGCCAAGCCAAAGTAAGTAAACTACCTTTGGCCTTCTGGCTTAACGAAATGGTTCTTTTATTTCCACCTTAATAGTATGATTCTCATACTATATTTTCCTTTTATGTGGCAGTCATCCAGATTGCTATCTGGAGATTGCATTTTCCATTTCTTCTACAAAGTTAGGCATTTTATTTCATTCATACAAGTTCATATCGGTTCATTTTCCCCCTTTTTACGCCTTCTGAGCCATTTTTTTACGATTTGACACCAATTTCCCAACGGGGGGGGTAAAAACTACTATTTGGGACATTTTTTGTCATTTTCCGTGTTTTTCAAGTCATTCTTTCCACGTTATAGTTTTGCTGTTTTGCAAACACATATTTCCTCATTCTGCGAAAGCTATCAAATCGCACTGCGAAAGCTATCATATTACGCAACGAGAGCTATCAAATCGCACTGCGATTTGATAGCTCTCGTTTTATGCTTGGTTCATTATGTCTTTTCCTCTCTTGACGGAGCTCTATCTTTTCTCCATCAAGGGAGGCGCGTCAATATATCGCTTGCCGGTATGAGCGACAGCACTTAATCACTAACACTTAATACTTAAAAGTTAGTGGCGCAGGAAGAATCCTGCCCTCCATAGGCGAAGCCGTACTTAATCACTAATCACTAACACTTAATACTTAAAGTTAGTGGCGCAGGAAGAATCCTGCCCTCCATAGGCGAAGCCGTACTTAATCACTAATCACTAACACTTAATACTTAAAGGTTAGTGACGCAGGAAGAATCCTGCTCTCCATAGGCGAAGCCGTACTTAATCACTAATCACTAACACTTAATACTTAAAAGTTAGTGACGCAGGAATAATCCTGCTCTCCATACGCGTTCGCCTTACGCTGCCTTGGCAGCTGCACCGAGCAGAGCGTCAAGAGACTCGTTGCTTGGTATGGTCTTGTAGGCATCGCTGTTGATCTCCTTCTCTATCTGCGCAGTGGTCTTTGACACTGCGTTGTCGTCAGAGATGTTCAGTTCCTTCAAGGTCTTAGAATCTACGGTGGCGGTCAGTGGCTTTCCCTCCTCGTCAAAGGATTTGCGGTAGAGCTCCAGAGCCTTCTTCTGCTTGTTAGAGTCCTTCTTCAGTTTCACCACGTTGATGATATCCGTCACGCTCAGTCCCAGGCCTGCCGCCAGACCTATCAAAGCACCCTTGCCGCCGCCGCTAATAGCACCGATAGCAGCACCTGTGCCCACCTTGGCTGCGATAGTGAGTATGCCCTTGTTTATCTCCTTCACCTGTGCTTCGGCAGCCTCGGGGCTTACGGGATTGCCGTTCTTGTCAATGAGCTGCGCCGCCCACTTGTCTGTGCCGTCAGCATTCTTCACCCTGTTGCCGTTTTCATCCACCACATATACCTTCTGGCATGTGTAAGAGGGGATGTCCGCCATATTTATCTTGTTCTGCACGGTGTCGCCCTCTTCCTTCGTCTCCTGACTGCCATCGCTCGTCACGGCCTTTGTAGCAGACTGTGCGAGTTTCTTCAGTGAGAACTGTGCTGACATTGTTTGGCTTACTCCTAATACTGCCACGCAGAGCAGCAGCTTCATGATAAGTGTCTTCATAACTGTTTATTTTTAGAGGTTAAAAAAATTGTTGTTACTTCTTTATGTACATCTTCAGGCGGAACTGCCTTTTGTTGTATTCATGCTTTGCCTGGCTCATCACCTCCTCCATGTCTCTGTACACCACGTCGGTCTTCATGTTCACGTCCATCGGAGCGAAGAAGAATCCCTTTGGCAGGGTGCTGCGCCTCAGTTCCAGGTCAAGTACGCCGCTGGCGTCCGTCACGCCCATGTGCTTGTACAGTGCGGCATTCTTCTTCATCTGGCTGCGGAAGCTCTTGTTGTCCTCATACTTCTGCGGCATGGAGGCCTTGTCGCCATACCAACCCCATATCTCTACGTCCTGCATCGGACCGCCTTCCGCTGCGCTCACCCTGTCGGCCTTCCAGCTCGCTACGGTGAACCTCATGAGGAAAGGCATATCGCCCACGGCTTTCTCCAGTGCAGCGATATTGTTCTTGTAATAGTCCACGGGGTTATAGCGGTAGAGTATCTGCATGTACTCTATGGCAGCATAGTAATATGACGCCACGTCATACTGGCTTACCTTGTCTGCCGCCTCCTTGCGCTCCTTGATGAGTGTCAGCACTCCTACGAGCCTCTGGAAGTAGTTCACGCAGGAGTCGCACCGTGCGATGCTCGCCTTTATGGTCTGTGCAAGGCTTGGGGTGACATCCTTGGACTGCAGTGCGGAGGCATACACCCTCTTTGCCTCTCCGTACTTCATGTTCTTGTAGAGCGATGCTGCCTCGTCCATGAGGGAGAGGCATTCGGACATCTTCATTGCCACTACGGCATAGCGCAGCCTTTCCTTCTGCGATACGTCTGCTAGCGGCAGTGAGAGTGCCTTTATTCCCTCGCCGCCAAGCTCTATAGTGGTGTGCTCCGCATACCATTTTTCTTTCTCTTCCTGTAGCTTCAGTGCACCCTCCATGTTGATGTAGTCGCCCTTGGCCTCCATGTCAGCAACGATGGCTGCGAGCGAGTCTATCTGCGCCTTTACAGCCTTGAGCTCACTGACATTGACTATCACCTCTATGGCTCTGGCTCCCGATGCCGTTTTCTTCTCCTCCTTGCTCCAGGCGGTGCCTACTACGAGCCCGTCTATTGCGGTGGTTATCTCCACGCAGGCGTAGCCGTCCTTGGGGTATACGCCACGGCTGCCGTTCTCCTGCAGCTCTATGCGGTCGAGGGTGTCTGCAACCTCCTTTATATTATAGGTGACGCACGTGCCACGGCGGAGGTTCTTCGCCACCACCTGTTCTGACAGCGGGCTGCCCTGCTTGCTGATGATGTAGGTTCGCTCACGGTCGTTCATCACGTCCACGAGGAAGTCATAACAGTGCTTGCCCGCCACGGTGGTGTGCTTCATCTCACCGTCTTTCACGTTTTTCTTCGCCACGGGTTTTATGACCCATCTATCATCGACGGAGACGAACCTCACGATAGCGTTGGCACCTATTATGCCTGCCTGCGGTTCCGTGCCCACCTTGGTGCATTCTATGGTCTGCGCACCAGCAGCGAGTGACATGAAGGTAAATAATGCTGTAAGTATGTGTTTCATCGTAGTGGTTTAGTACTGGGATGGCAGGTTTTAACCTGCCTTGGGTTGGTTGGTACTGGGAGGGCAGGTTTTAACCTGCCTTTGGTTGGTACTGGGAGGGCAGGTTTTTAACCTGCCTTTGGTTGGTTGTTTAGTTGAATGGTTGGTTAAGTGGTTGTGGGTTGTAGGTCTTACGGATTAGCGGTTCGTAATGGGACAGACCTATAACCAAAAACCCACAACCTAAAACCATCAACCTATAACCCAAAACCTATAACCACAAAACCATCTTAAAAATCTACAAGGTCATTCTCGAAGTCGCCAAGGGAGATTATCTCGTCCTGGTCTATCTTCTTGCCGTTCACCATGTCCGGCTGCCATGTGCGCACCTCTATCTGCGGTGCGTCATTGTTCTTGAAGTTCCAGAGGAGGAATACATAGCCATCGTCGCTGTACTTGGAAGACCTGTACTTCTGGTGCAGACGCACACCGTAGAAGTCTTCGTTCACGTTGGACCTCGTTACAGTGGAGCATCCGCCATCGCTGATACCCACTTCGTCAAACTCTACCTTTATCCACTTGTTGTTGGCGAAGCACTTCTGCAGGTTTATGAGATACTGCTTCTTTGTCTGCTTGGTGAAGACTACCTTCTGGTTCATGGTCTTGAACTCTCTGTTGGTCTCCGTCACCACTCGTCCAGTGATGATAAGTGCCTTGTCAGAGAACACCTTCTGCATGAATGCCATGTTATGCTCGTTATATGCCGTGGCGAGTCTGTCGCACCATGCCAGTATCTGCGCCTTGCGCTCCACGTCAACGGCACTGCCGGAGCACTTCTCCAAGCTCTCGCCGAGGCGTGAGGAGAAGGAGAAGCGGAAGTCGGTGATGTTTCCCTGACGGTCAAACTCCACCACTGCCTCCTGGTATGTACCCTCCGCCCATGCGTCCTCTGCGTCGGGAACTATTATCAGCGGTATGCTGCGCACCATATAGCTGTTGCGGAAGTTCCACAGTCTGTCGGTCACCTCATCGTCACAGCAATAGAAATGCGCCACGACCCACAGCTGGTTCAGCGTCTTCTGCGCACCAGCAGAAAGCCCGAGCCCTGCGAGGTTCAGCGGTCTGTCCGCCTTCTGCGCCGCATTGATTTCAGTAAGTAGGGAGCTGAGCTTCTGCTCTATCTTTGTCACTACTGCGGTATTCTGTATTCCCTTGTCAGCATTCACCTTCACGTTTACCGCAGAGCCGGAGGTCACAGCGACGACAAGCAGCAAGACGGCAAGTATTATTTTACGAAATCTGTTCATGATATTTTCTTGGTATATTATTGGGGGCTAAATAAATTATCACCCTTGTTCCTTAAGTATCCTCCGCCCCTTAGGCACAGCTCACTTAATCACTAATCACTAACACTTATTACTTAAACTTCACTCCTATGGCGGCGTGCTTCGGATAGTTCTTCAAACTGTCTTCAGCTCCTGTTCCGACGTTTATGCGGTCATCGCCATCCGTCAGCACCGCCTTCACCGCTCCCGTAGCGTCATAGAGAATCAAGTACCACTCGTTCTTCACGGTCAGCTCCTTGTATTTTGCGTATGCCGTCACCTCTCCGCTCTGCTTGAGCTGCTTGAGTGCCGCGTTCAGCTCGGCTACAGTCTTCAGCTCGGTCAACTTTCTCGCTGCCTCTGGAAATTCCCGCTGTCTTGCCAGTGCCTTGACTATAGAGTCTTCTTTCTGCTTCGCAAGCTCATCAGCCAGTCGCTTCTGTTCCTTCGCCTCATACTCAGCTCTCACCTTTGCCTCAGCCTCCTTGCTTATACGGTCTGCCTCGGCCTGCTGAGCTTTGGCGGCAGCCTCTTCCTTAGCTTTCTCGTTTTCGTTCATCTGCTTCAGCCTTTCAGACATGACCACGGGGTTCTTCACCGCGAGGATGTCTGACTTCTTGACGTAGATGAACACACGGTGCATGTTGGAGCCGCGCGGCATCACTACGGAGTTTTTCAGTGACTTGGCATCGTTTATCACCACGTCCGCCACGCCCTGCATCTTCTTCTCCGTTGCCACATATTCGTTCACGCTCTGATAGAACAGGTCTTCCGCCACCGCCTTGGCCTCTTCTTCGGTCTTGCAGGTAGCCTCAGCAAAGACGTATGTGTCGGGCGAGCGTTTCACCTTTGTTATCAATGCCTTCTCCTGCTCGTAGCTATCTTCCTGCGCTGCCACACCCTGCGACAGTGATGCAAACGCCACAATGGCAAGAGCCATCTTATTCAATAGTCTCATATTCTGTCAGATTTAGATATTCTTTCTTTACGTTATGCAGCGGGATGTACGGTAGGAGCGTTGCCCTGACCGTTCCCCTCGCCTGCTCTATCACTTTTCTATCAACTGTTATAGAGAGCATGTGCATGAATCCACCGCTACTGTTCACACAGAACAGAACGCCCGTCACCATGTCCTTCCCTACGTTCTTCAGTCCGAAATACGCTGTTGTCCCCTCTTCCGTACGGCAGAAGTTGAGATACTTGCGCAGCGGCACCGTCAGCGTGTCCGTTATGTAGTCATAGCGGTTTACGGCTATCTTCAGGTCTATGTCAAGCTGCATGTCCTCCGCCAGCATCATGTTGGCTACCGAGCGCGACATGTGCGCCTTGTCAAACACGTACTTTCGTCCTGCCGCCCCTTTTATGCCTGTGTCTGATAGGTACAGGTCGTTCTTTATCACGGGGCTCATGATGTACGTACCATGTACCGGCAGCGTATCGACAGCCTGCTGGCGGTGAAGGAGGAGCTTCTTCTCGAAGTTCTTCTCCAGTTCCCCGATGGAGCAGCCGCTGATCATCTGCCAGTTCATGTCGTATACCATCTGCAGCACGTCCTTACCGTTCTTCGACCACGTAGAACGGTAACGATAGTTGGCTATCTTGTCTTCCGTATAAGCATAGGTGCTGTCTATCTTCATTGCCGTGGCGGGACTGCCCACGGTGAACGTGACGAAGTTCTGTATGAGCAGCCGCTCAAGGTCCTCGCCCTTCGAGATATTCAGTTCGAGAAGGTACCGCTCAAGGAAGTCATACGTAGGCGATGGCACCACGCTCCGCATTCCGTCGGGGAAGAGTTTCAATCCTATATGCTCCACCTCGCCGAGGCGGTTCACCCTCTCTGTTATCGGGCGGGTGGGCTTCTGCTTCTCTAATATCCCGGCTATGCGAGCCAGACGCTTGGTGGCATATTCCGCACCTTGCACGGGAGAGATGCTCAGTGTTATGCCCATGAGGAGGCACAGTAATGGTTTATGTAACGTGATGTGCATGGTCTTCCTTGGATTTCAAAGGTGATACACTTGCTTGTTGATGTGATACACTTGTTTGTTGATGCGAGACGCTCACTTGCGGCAGCTCCGCTTCATGCTGCAAGGCATCTCTCCCCGGCTGCTATGCCACCAGGGAAGAGACTGCCATGTCATTGCTTTATTCGTGTGTCAGCACCTCGCTCGCAGTACCATCAGCATGATACCAGCGCACGGAGTTGACCTCACCGTTCTCCCATACGCCCGTAACCCTGTCACCAGGTTCTGCCACCTGGCTTGTGCCTGGTATGGTGTGGCGCTGCTTGAACACCATGGTAGTGCCGTCAAAGGATGCGAAGGAGTACTTAGGAGTCTTCTTGACTGCCGGTGCCTCTCCGCCCTTGTCTGTGCCTTTCTTCTTGTCTGCCTTCGCATCAGTCTCCTCACCGCCCTTCTTGTCGGCTTCATCGTTTTCCACTGGCTCTGCGGTTACCTTTGCAGTATCAGTCTTTGCAGTGTCCACCGCTACTGTGTCCGCCTTCACCTCAGTAGGCTTAGAGTCGCACTTGCTGAGGAGCAGACCGCCGCCAATGCCTGCCGCTGCCAGCACGATTACCGCTGCGCCTATGAGTATGGGCTTCTTGGATTTACCTCCGCCAATGTTTTTCTGCTGTTCCTTCACCGGTTCCAGAGGCTCACCGCATTCAGGGCATACGAACTCGGCATCATCATCGGTTATTATCTGTTCCTTGTTGGCACGTGAGCATACGCCCACGTTCTTGCATATTCCGTGTCTTTCCATTTTTCTTTTGTTCTTTGTAGTGTTATGTGTTTGTTATGTTATGAATACTTTATGTTATAAGTTGTCATGTCAAGGGCGGTCCTTTGGCAGAACCACCCTTGCTTACATGTTTCTTACATCATCATTGGTGGTGGCGGAGGCGGAGGGGTGCCCGTCATGAATATCTGCGCCAGCTCAGGCAGTGTGCCTGCGGCTGCCCATCCCGGCATGCCGTTCTTCCATACGTATGTCTGCTGGGTGAGCGTTCCCATCGCCACCTGCTGCTGTAACTGCTGCATGGTGAACGGACCGGTCTGCTGGTTATTGGCATATACGAAGTACTGCTCCATCGGTGGTGGCGGAGGCGGACACATGCCCACTCCCGTAGTCTGACCGCCGGTATTGCCACCTGCTGTCATCGGCTGACCAGCGGTATTGCCGCCAGCTACCATACCAGCACCGCCAAACTGACCGCCAGCCGCTGCCTGTTCCTCTGCCTTTATGGCTGCCACCTCTGCATCAGTAGGCTTGTAGAGCGATGGCAGACAGCCCTTGGCCTCGCACTTCTCCACATTGAGCGGCAGGAAACCAGCGTAGTCTTCCAGCTGTGTCTCGAAGCGGGCCACATTGCCCTGCCTGGAGGCCATAAGGCGTTCGTAATTCTGGCGCAGCACGTAGACGTTCTGCAGGTAGCGCGGAGTGAGGTTGGTCTCAAGAGTTACCACTACTATCTCGTTGCTGTTACCGCCACGTGACACCTTTATCTGTCCCTCACGGGTAAGCGACTTGATAGTGTCTTCCACCTTCTGAAGGAAGGCCTTGTCTGCATCATAATCTGGGATGATGACGAACATGGACGAATGCACAGACGGTCCGTTGTTCACCTCCACCTCACGGTGTTTGTTCAGCACTGCCGCATGGCGCACTAAGCGGGCGAGCTTCTCCTTCAGTCCCTCATCGTTGCCGCTGAACTCGTCTTGCAGCTTCTTGATGATGTTTACGCCTATCATCTTCTCATAGCCTGGTATGTAGTCGCGACCTATCTCGTTTTCAAAGAATACCGTGGCGAGATGCATGCCCTCATGCTCCATCACGCTGACGATACTGCCAGTCTTGAGCTTCTCCGCCACTTCTCGGAAGTTCCTCTTCTCTGGACTCAGCAGGTTCAGTACGCTTGCTGTCAGCTGCGCCACGCGGCTGTTGTTGTCGTTCTCGTTGGCGATAGCACCCTGTATAATCGTATGTACCTTGCCTGGGTCATAGCTCTTTATCACCGCACCCTTCAAGCTCTGCACCTCTTCAGACTCGCTGATACAACGGCTGTTGATGGCTCCGAGCATGATGTCAGCGGCACTCTTAAACTGCGAGATGGTAGAGTCCACATCGCCCTTGGTCACCTGCATGGCGCGGATGAGGTCGTCTATAAGGAGCTTGGCGAAGCCGTAGCTCTCCTTCCATGTCAAGAGTATGTACTTCTCCTTCACCGCCTTCGTGTACTTTTGCGCCAGCTCAGCCTTGTTGTTGCCGCCCATAGCAGCTATCAGCTTGCCACCAAGACCCATCTCACACCAGCTGGTGTTCAACTGCTCCATGGCTGCATCGCGCTTCTTCACCTCGTCGTCAGCAGCGGTGGAGAGACGCGTTAGGCTGCTTTTCTCCTCTTCAAGATAATTGACAAGCACATCCACTATGCCGCTTATCTGTACCAGTGAGCGCTCGCCGCTTGACCATAGCTGAAGGAGGTCGTTGCTGATTTTTTCAGATATGAACGATACTATAGCCTCTCTGCCGAAGCGACTCTTCTTCTCATAGAAGGTAGCGGCACCGTTCTGCCCAGCCTCAGCTATTGGTCGGAAGTCCTTATCGAAGAAACGCTTCGCCTTGTTGCGTATGGCGATGAGCTTGTCCTTATGGTCTATCTCGCCATTGGCAAGTATGTCACGGGCGAAGTTCTCCACCTTACCGTATTCATCTGCTATCGGCAGCCATCCCTCCTTCTTGTGGTCTGGCAAGACAGGCTGTGACAGGCAGAGGTGCTCACGCGTGATGCACCATTTCTTCTTCTGCTCTGGCTTAGTGACGAAGGCATAGTCATCGTTCACTGTCGGCTCGCCTACGTAGCCTGTCTCACGAGAGATGTTGTTGTAGAGCATCTTGAGAATCGCCTGGTTAGCGAAGCTGTAGCCGGAATACTCCTTTATCTCCAGCTCTGGAATAGCGAGACGCTTGATGCCGAAGCTGTTGAACTTATGGCTATGAGGGCTGTCATAGTCGCTGTATTTAGGGTTCTCGCCTTTCTCTACATTATTGAAGAAGTGGGCTGCACTCTCTGTTCCGCCTTCGCCTATCTTCCTATCGCTGAGGGCTACGCCAACCGTCTTCTGATAGAGCAGCTCCGCCAGGTTGGCAGGCATCACCTTGCCTACATCAAAGCGTACGTCCTCGCTGTTGGTGTCCGTCACGAGGTAAGCGGAATAGAACGGCAGCTCGAGTTTCAGACGCTCCACGTCATAGTCACGCTCGCTCAAATTCCATGGCTTGAACACTCCGAGGTCAAGGGCTGACAGCTCGGAGAGGGCTACATAGCCGTTAGGCTGGTAGTTGTTGGTTGATGACCATACGGGGTTAGGGTGTTCCTCAGGAAGGAGCAGATAGAGTATTATCTTGTTGTTGAGATGATCCTGGAACTGGTTGCGCAGCTGTGCTACCACATCGACCACACTGCCCGAGCCTGTGCCACCGGCAAGACCTGCTATGACATGATAAACTATCTTCTTGCCCTCCGGGTTATAGCTGAGGTTTCTTGCCTTCACGCCCACCATACGGTTGAACTCTGGTGCGCCATTGGCAAAGAGCAGTCTGCCGAGGCGGCGCTTCTGTCCTGCTGCGCCTTCGCTAATCTTCGGGTCGTTGATGATATTCCTCCAGTCCTCATTACTGCCAAGCCATGGTGACAGATACGGGAAGCGATTGCGGTTGTTCACATAGTCGGCAAGGTTGGATGCCGGTATTCTCACCACGCTGTCATTGTCAAGGGCTATGTTGCTACCCATCACACTCCACTGTGCAGGGTCCTTCATCTTGAGGTCCTGCTCGCTGGAGTCTACATACAGATAGTCTATCCACATATCCTTGGGCTTCACGTCTCCGTTGAAACGCTCGTACATCAGTTTACGGAATGCTGCAAGCACGCGTCCGCCCGTGCCGCCCAGTCCTATAAGCAAATGGTTTTCCATATTCCTATTGTGTTTTAAGATTAATATTATTCTGTATCATTCATGTGCAAATGCGGAATGCTCTTCATCTTTCAAGAATGGAGCTGGCAGGCGCTATGCGCTTACATTCCCCAGTCATTCGTCTCGCCTACGGAAGTATCGAAGTCATCAAACGAAGCATCCCCGCCGCTCTTCTTCCTGCCAGTGCCTGGCATGAAGGCTATAACCACTGACGCCACGACTATAAGTCCGAGTATCCACCATACCCTGCGCCAGATGTATGAAGAGAGGAAGTCGCGCATGGTCTCCGCCATCACTCCCGCTATATCCGTCAGGCTCTGTCCAGCAAAATTGCATACTCCGACGAATACACCTATAAGGGGATACTCATGCGTCACCTGGTCGAGGAGCTGCTGCGACTCCACCACGCCCAGCGTGCCATAAGCGTTTTCCGTCAACTGCTGGAGATATATCTCAGCCGAGTCCACTTCGCCAAGAGCTGACACCGCCCCCGACAGGAGAGAGTACTGCACTATCAACAGCAATGACAGCACTACTGACGCAACGAGGAACACCTTGCTCCGCACCACGTCTCTGTCAAGCGCACGGAAGAAAACATAATAAAGCGCCATGGTGACGGCTGCCGCTATCACGCCGCAAAGGACTGCGGTCATAGCTGTAGAGAAGAGGTTAAAGAATATCATAGATATCTACAGATTATAGGGTTTCACATAAGGCGTATGCACACGACATCATGGGTGCAACGGGATTCTACACCCACTGCGCCTGTATGCATAAACAGTATGTTTAAAATATTTATGGCTGGTACGCAAGAAAGGGAATAATGAACTAACGCACCAGTAAGATTTCCGAAAAAAAAGAAGAATGATACTATGACATATACTAACGACAACACAATCTCCCCCATAGGGATATGCCGTAACATATCTATCCAAGGGCAATGCAGACAGTTTATTACCCCCCCCGATTATTTTCGGTAACGATTTCATAGTTTTATATTATTCAAGTTAGTTTGCACAGGGTATTTAACAAACAGATATAGGTATCCGCCTACTTTACAATCGTCCAATATGGCTTGCTCGAACCATGCAGTGTAAAGAAATGACAGGTTAATTTCTGTATTAGTTTCTGCAAATTTAGACTATTTATTTCAATTATGCAAATTTTTACTTGATTAATTTTTGAGTCTGCTACAAAAAGTGACATTTGAAAATTAAACATATTGGTAGTTTTGGA
>SAMEA104315434__coassemble_724_pt1 | contig 15908 bp, 10 predicted proteins | sample SAMEA104315434__metabat2_high_PE_014 | metagenome-assembled genome bin SAMEA104315434 (sample SAMEA104315434) | gut metagenome | biome: Monkey gut; feature: monkey-associated habitat; material: faeces | place: China | collected 2013
GAGGCGGTGTTGGGACAGGGCAGTTTCGGCATCACCTACGTAGCCACGCATACCGTACTCAACAAGAAGGTGGCAATAAAGGAGTTCTTTATGAAGGAACTCAACGGACGCAGCGAGGACGGCAGCATCACGGGAATGTCAGACGGCAGTCTCTCCATAGACTATGCCCGCAAATTCCAGAAAGAAGCCAAGAACCTCGCTACCCTTGAACATCCTAACATAGTGAGTGTAAAAGACTTGTTCGCAGAGAATGGCACTTACTATTACGTGATGGACTATATAGAGGGCGAGAATCTCAATGACTATATAAAGCATGGTAATGTGTCCGCACAGGAGGCTGTAAGTATCATCCGTGATGTGGCAATGGCTCTGGAGTATATGCACAATCAGAAGCACATGCTTCATCTTGACCTTAAGCCAGGTAACGTGATGCACCGCTCTTCTGACGGTCATATCTTCCTTATCGACTTCGGCCTCAGCAAGCACTACAGCAGCAGCGGTCAGCCAGAGACCTCAACAACGATAGGACTCGGTACACCAGGCTATGCTCCAATAGAACAGGCCAACCAAGCCAAGAACGGTGATTTCCGTCCTACGATAGATGTATACGCTCTCGGTGCCACATTCTTCAAACTGCTCACAGGTGAGACCCCACCAGCAGCATCAGATTTGGTGAGTGACGATGAACTGCTTGTAGAGCGTTTGAGGTTGCATCATGTGGATGACGCAATCTCCAGAGTTGTCGTCAATGCCATGTTGCCTAATGTAAGAAAACGTATCCAGTCGGTAAGTGCTTTTATACAGATGCTTGGTGCTTCAGAGGGCGCTGGCATGAGCTCAGTCGCCAGTGTGAACACCGCTGCAAACAGTGAGGAAACCCAAGTTATGGGTGGTGGTTATAGCATAAATACAACAAATAATGTAAGGCAGGACAACAGGCGGAGCAATTATGGTTCGGACAAGAACGTCAAAGAGTCTTCTAAACAGAGCAACAGTTTCTTTGCTGGACCGATGGCAATAGTACTGTGTACGGTTTTGGCACTGTTAATCATTCTTTTCTGTGCAAGAACATGCTCTTACACTGATGGGACTATATCAGATGGTTGTGATACTATAGATACAATGGCAGTAGATACAATGGCAGTAGATTCGGCGTATTATGAACCATATAGTAGTAATGGATATTCAGAAAACGTTATTCAAGAAAACGAAGAGAAGCAGACAGATGTCGTTGGTACACAGGAATCTATGAAACCGATGGAAGAAGCGGATGATGATGTATACGATGTTGTAGAACAGATGCCATCTTTTCATGGCGGTATGAATGGCCTCATACAGTATCTCAGTTCAAACATTAAGTATCCACCTGTCGCAGAAGAGAATGGTATTCAGGGACGTGTTATTTGTAGTTTCATTGTAGAATGTGATGGCTCTATCAGCGACGTAAGGGTAACAAAGTCTGTTGCCCCCTCCCTTGACAAGGAGGCTTGTCGTGTAATCAAGTCTATGCCTCGCTGGATTCCAGGTAAACAGAATGGTTCTACTGTTCGCGTAAAGTACACTCTACCTATAACTTTCCGTTTGCAGTAACTATTGATATAAAAATGTGTTTTTTACAAAAAAATGTTTTCATCATGGGTTACAAAAGTAAAAAGATTGTCATTAATGTGTAAAAACATAAATATAAATAGCGCGATGAGACGAATATCTTCATATCTATTAGTGGTTTTGACCGTAATGTCCCTCTCTTCTTGTGGCGACTTTATGTCGGGTATGGCTGCTGGACTGGCGGGAATGGGGCAGGGCGGTGGCTATTATGGAGTGCCAGCGGTTAACACCTCTGCGGGATTCAATACTTTCCCTACAACTACACCGATGGTTGCTCCATCTAATACCTTTACGACTCCTATTACATATAATACTGCTCCGACTACAACATCATATAGTTCGGGTACTTCTTCCTCTTATTCTTCGGGCAGTGCGTCGTCTACGTCAAGTTCTGGGCGTAGCTGTGGCGTATGCTATGGCTCTGGCAAGTGCCGCACCTGCAATGGTAACGGTACGTATTGGGACAGTCTGAATGGCAACAGAAAGAAATGTCCTAACTGTTCTAACGGCTTGTGCACGTCTTGTGGAGGAACGGGAAAAAAGTAAGCGTGCGATAGTAGTCATGTACTACCCTTTATAATAACCATAACACGATTTTATTATGAGAATATTAAGAAGCATTTTAGTCTGTGGTTGCATAGGAATGTCTTTCTTGGCAATCAGCTGTGACAAGGAAGAAGATAGTAATCCAAATCCGAGTACAAATATACAGCACCCCTCTTCAAAGCTTTCTAACCCTTCGTTAAGAATGAATGTGACCACTACAACTTATGATGATGTCACTTTTCGGTGCAGTTTCGATAATGGTGGTGACACTTGGGAGAACATGGAGTGTACTGTTCATTGGGGCAAATATAATTCAAAACAGTCAAAAACTCCCAAGCTGTCGGATTTGTCGCATCATGAGTCGATGCGCCAGTATGCGACCACGTCTAAAAGTACTACATTTGACAAAGCGCATGCAGGTTTTTCTGGCGGTACTTACATCTATTATTACTTTGAATGCAAGAACTCGAAGTATACGACAAAGACGGATGTTACATATTGTATTATAAAACGTATGACAATAGGGTAACCCTCGTTTCTAAATAGAGTAGGTAAGTTTTTATAATAGTCTTAATAAAACATAGGTAGAAATCAGAAATAACAGACATTTTTTTTACCTCCAAATAATCAAGATGAGAAAAATTCTATTACTTTTATGTTTTTTCTTCGTCATGATGACTGTAAAAGCAGCAAGCTACAGCGTCAAGGTCGGAGCACAATTAACACTCAGGTGTACAGCAAGTGCGCCCAGAGGAACCATAACTCATGCCATATTTGAAATTGTAAATGCGGATGACAGTAAGTATTTAGGTTTGACTGGGTATGATACGAAAAGTCAAACCGCTACATTCGTAGGATTGCAACCGAAATCAGACATTAAGGTGAGGGTGACCTACTATTATTCCTACCGAGGAACATATAGTAACCAAATGGAGGTAGGGCATGGTACTTATACAGAGAGTGTGACAGTTACAGGTAGTGGGACACCTACGGATATAAAGATAAATCCGTCGGGCATAAACATGAATGTAGGGGAGACTGTTACAGCGAAAGTAGTACTCACCCCAACTGATGCAGCACCGAATTATCAAGTAGGATGTGTAGAGTCTCTCAGTCGTTCGTATGCTTTTGACTGGTCGTTTAATAATGGTGTTTTTACTATTACGGCTAAAAAGAAAGGCGAGTTGTATCTTGTAGCACAAGTGTCAGACAAAATTATCGGCTTATGTGTTGTTTATGCAAAAGAAAATGTGACATCAGAGATACAGCCAACAAAAATCAGTATCACCTCTGGCAAAAAGTCACTCCTTGTTGGTGAGAGTCAGCAGATGGGGTTTGATATAATGCCGAATGGTGCGACAACTAAGGTGACATGGAAGTCAAGTGACGAGTCTGTGGCATCGGTAAGTTCTTCTGGCATGGTAACTGCGAAAAAAGAAGGAAATGTTACAATAACAGCCACAACATCCAATGGACTGTCTTCTACATCCAATATAAATGTGGTACCAACAATACAGGCGATAAGTCTACCGTATAGTACAACTGCAGTATTGGGCTTTGCCTATCAGTTAAGACCAACGGTGTCACCAATAGGAGCTGTTGCAGAATGTACGTGGACTTCTTCTGATACGAGCATAGCGTCAGTGTCAGCGACAGGACATGTCATAGGACATAATATAGGCAAAGCAAAGGTAACGGCAAAATGTGGTGATTTGTCAACTACAACAGAGATAGCTATAGTCAGTCCAACGATAATAGATGGTGCAAATGCATCAGTTAGAGTCCTAGAGATTGATGCCGTAGCAAATAGAACTTTGATGGATATAAAATAATCTGCACAATGGAAAGAAAATATATATACCGAATGTTACTTCTTTTGTTTGCCTTGGTACTGGGGATTACCTCATGTTCTGATAAAAACGTTGTAGAAGATAGTATACTTCCTGGTGGGGAAAACGGGAATAATAATGGCGGTGAGTCCGTATCTTTTAAGAGTGAAGTCTGTATCGATTGGACTGCCAATCAGGACTACGTAATGAAGCATATGCAGAATGACGTACTGCTTGTGCAAGATAACGGATATATGTCGTTCTCTGCTGATGGTGGCATGAAAACAGCATATTCTTTCAAAGACAATTTATTGGTGGCATCAGTCGTGATGATTCCGGCAGATGTGGCGAATGAGCATGTTGCAGAGAATTTGCTCAGTAAATATCAGTATGTAGGAGATATTAGGAGTTCGAGAGTGTATATATGTTCAGACATTAACACTATGGCTGCATATTCTACTAAGGAGGTTGATTCCAAAAAATATTGCGTGGTAGGGTTTACTCCTATAAACTCTGAGAAGTACGAGACTATTCTTGCGCCGAAAGTGTCGACAGGTGATGTAAATAACATTACTACAAATGGAGCGATACTTACAGCAAGAGTGGAGAACGTGAGTGAACAGTATAGGGGCGGTTTCCAGTACTCTACCGATTCTGAATTTGCTGATAGTGAACCGACTCTGACAGGAATGGCAAGCAGTGAATTTACAAATACCTTGAAGAGTTTGAAAATGGGAACGAAATATTATTACAGAGCGTGCATTGTAGTGGATGATGTTTATTACTACGGTGAAACACGGTCTTTTACTACAGAAAGAGTTCCCACATACGCTGTTGGTGACTTTTATCCTAACAGTATATCACCTGAAGGAGTCGTATTCTATACAACGAATGAAGGACAACATGGAAAGATTGTGTCATTCGACACGGGGCGTGGAGAATGGGACATAAGGGGAATTTTTGCCCCTAGTTATGGATGCACAAATACTGAGCGGGGTCTGCTTAATGATATTCCATTAGACCAGCCTTTCGGACGATGGGTGAAAAACCTCGGTAGTGGGTGGTACGGTCCTGCACGTGGTGAACTACAAACACTGAGTTCTGTTATACTGGAGGTTAACAATAAATTGCAGAAAGCGGGACGAGACAAGATTGAAGGAAGCTTCTGGTCATCTACAGAGAATTCGGCATCAAGAGCTTATGTGGTGTTCATTGCGAATACGACTTATATGGGTGTAGCAAATGGAAAAATAGTATCGCATACTAAGAGTGAGACAAATGCTTTCATAGCTGTTAAAAAGTTCTGATGGTGAAACGGCTGACTTCCTCTTCCTAATGATGTATAGCTGTATGCAAGGCTTCCATATTCATGCCCCTGTAAGCAAAACTTGTGGATCAACGGTGCTTTATGCGTGTTGTTTCATAAGCTTGCTTGCAGGGGCATGTTTTTTGATTTCGACTTAGAAGTGTTAAAAGGACATTTTGAAGGAACTGTACAAAAGTGATTACGTAATGAAGTCGCGTACTTACTCAGAATCCCCTTCCAAGTATTGAATGCGAGCGGGTTTGCGAATGGCATTATCGCCAAGGAAACATCGCTGAATAGAACAAATACCCTTTAGTTAATAATTCTAATAAAATTTATCCAATTCTTTCCAATGTTTGCAGAATTGGAAAGAATTGGATGAATTTGCAGACCAAATCAATGTATTCTAGCTATGGCAATAGAGAACGCTCCATTTATATCGCAAGAGGATTTGTTGTCTGCAATGCTTATGACTCCCAATGACAAAGTGCAGGAAATGGTGAATAAAATCAATGAAACTTTTGAGTATTGGGATACCGTTAAATATAAGAGTTGTCCCAAGGGGTGCACTCCTCAGCTATTGTGGACATATGTGAAAGTGGCTCGCACCAAAAGCATGATGTCTGTATGGGGGAAATATGGCATTTCGTTGACGCTGACCAATCAGATGCAACGAATTTGTCATGAGATAGACATGAATTGGGGAGGATCATGTGGTGCAGATTCTATTATAGGAAAAGAATCCTCCGCCCCAAGGATTTTGCTGTATGCAGTTAGATATGGTGACGCAAGGCGTGAGACCATTGGGGGCAGGATTCTTCCTGCACCTACAATCGTTGTAGCGGTCTTCGTTATTGGTGAGGAATAATCCTCTCCTCCATGCGCTGCCGTCTGCAAAGCGAATGCCCACAGGGAGGGCTGGTTTTAACCTGCCCATATAAACGGCATATCGTCAATGGCGCAGGAAAAATCCTGCCCCCCATAAGTCCACAAACGAATGTTGTCATCATCGTTACGATGGGTTCAATGTCAGTTTTTTTCTTTCTTGCTATGTGCTTTTACAACGTCATTTCTTTGTCATATAAAAAGTTTTTGGTAATTTTGCCCCCACAATCTTATACTTATAATAAGGTACAATTATACTGGATAACACAATAAAAGAAAATGAAGGTAGGTTTATTTATCCCCTGTTATGTGGATGCCCTTTACCCAGAGGTGGGTATCGCCACGTACAAGCTGCTGAGGCGGCTCGGCGTGGACGTGGAATACCCAGAGAAGCAGACGTGCTGCGGACAGCCTATGGGCAATGCAGGTTTCCAACAGAAGGCAGACAAGCTGGTGGAGAATTATGACAGACTCTTCGCTGGGTATGATTATGTGGTGGCACCGAGCGCATCGTGTGCCGCCTATGTGAGGTTCTTCCATCCCGGCATAGTGCACCATGAGTGCAAGGCGGCACAGAAGACCATGGACGTGGTGGAGTTTATCCATGACGTGATAAAGCCACAGGCACTGCCGTGGGCGGAGTTTCCGCACAAGGTAAGTCTGCACAACAGCTGCCACGGCGTGCGCGAGTTAGGACTGTCGTCACCGTCAGAGCGCAGCATGCCACGGTTCAACAAAATCAAGGACCTGCTGCAGATGGTGAAAGGCATAGAGGTGACGGAGCCAGAGAGAGTGGACGAGTGCTGCGGATTCGGCGGCATGTTCTCCATAGAGGAGCCAGACGTATCGGCACGCATGGGGCGCGACAAGATAGCGCGCCATATCGCCACGGGGGCGGAGTACATCACCGGGCCTGACTCTTCATGCCTCATGCACATGCAGGGACTGCTGAAGAAGGAGAGGGGAGAGAAGAAGATAGAGTTCATTCATGTAGTACAGATATTGGCTAACGGACTATGAGTACGAAACATTCTATAGCGGCAGAGAAGGTGAACCGCGATGCGGAGTGGGTGACACGCCATGACAAGACCTTCTGGAGCGTGAGAAGCAAGCGTGACGAGCAGGCCTATGGTCTCAAGGAGTGGGAGCAGCTGCGCGAGGCTGCCAGCCAGATAAAGAAGCATACGGTGACGCACCTTGCCGACTACTTGGAGCAGTTTGAGAAGAACGCCGTCAGTAACGGTGCCATAGTACACTGGGCGAAGGATGCTGAAGAGTATAACGAGATAGTGCTGCGCATCCTGCGCGAGCATAACGTGAAGAAGGTGGTGAAGGGTAAGTCTATGCTCACGGAAGAGTGCCACCTCAATGAGAACCTCCTTGCCAAGGGCATAGACGTGGTGGAGACCGACCTTGGCGAGCGTATCTTGCAGCTGATGCACAAGGCTCCTGCCCATATCATCATGCCCGCCATCCATATCACCCGCGAGCAGGTAAAAGAGAACTTCCGCGAGCAGGGCATCCTGGAGCATAACGGAGACCAGGGAGCCATGAGCATGGGAGTGGCGGACAGACGGGAGCTGGAGGAGAAGGCAGACCCTACCTACCTCACGCGCTGCGCCCGCTATCATCTGCGCGACAACTTCATGACTGCTGAATGCGGCATGACGGGTGCCAACTTCGGCATAGCGTCGACGGGCGAGATAGTGGTATGCACCAATGAGGGCAATGCCGATATGAGCACCTCCGTGCCCAAGCTGCACATTGCCAGCATAGGACTGGAGAAGGTGATACCAGACTATGACGCCATGGGCGTGTTCCAGCGACTGCTTGCGCGCCACGGAACGGGCCAGGCCACTACGGTCTTCACGTCACACTTCCGCAAGCCGCGCCCCGGTGGAGAGTTCCACATCATCCTTGTGGATAATGGCCGTAGCGACATCCTCGGCAACCCTGACCACTGGCAGGCATTGAAGTGCATGCGCTGCGGAGCCTGCATGAACACCTGTCCGGTGTACCGTCGCTCTGGTGGTTACTCATACACCTATTTCGTCCCGGGACCTATCGGCATAAACCTCGGCATGCTCAAGGACAAGGACGCCAACTACCATAACTGTTCGGCATGCTCCCTCTGTTGTTCCTGCGACAACGTATGCCCCGTGAAGGTGGACCTCTCATCGCAGATATACAAATGGCGTCAGGAGCTGGACAGCTTCCACCATGCCGACCCAGTGAAGAAAGCCATGTCCGCAGGCATGAAGGTGCTCTTTGACAGTTCGGCGCTCTATACCACGGCACTGCGCTTCGCACCGCTCGCCAACTACGCACCATCGTTCCTTACGGGCGTGAAGCTGAACGCATGGTGCAAGTATCACGCCATGCCTGAGTTTGCCAAGGAATCGTTCCACACACTATGGAAGAAAGGAAAAGTAAAATGAGCAGCAAAGAAGATATACTGAATCGTCTGCGCCATAATGTGCGCGAGACATACGATATGCCCGACCTCTCATTCCCCAAACTGACGTTTGAGGACCCCGTAGCGGAGTTCATCCATCAGACTACCACCACTGCTGGTGCACACCTCATAGAGATGCATGAGGGCGAGGACATCAACGACATCATTCGCCGCGCATACCCCGACGCCAAGGTCATAGCGAGCAACATACCGGCGGTGAAGGCAGACCTCAACCCCGATGAAGTGGCTGCGGCGCAGGACCTTGACGGCACTGACGTAGGAGTAGTGGAAGGCGGTGTGGCATGTGCGGAGAACGCCTGCGTATGGGTACCGATGAACATGAAGCAGAAGGCCGTATGCTTCATCTCTGAGTACCTCGTAATCATCGTTCATCGCAAGAACATCGTGAGCAACATGCATGAGGCGTACGAGTTTCTCAAGACCCATGGTTCTGGCATAGAAGGGCAGACAGAGACCTCCAAGTATGGTTTCGGCTCCTTTATCTCAGGACCATCAAAGACAGCCGACATAGAGCAGGCCCTTGTCTATGGCGCACAGGCCGCTAAGGGCGTGACGATAGTGCTGGTGTAAGGCGTTGATGTGGAATCTGAAAAAAAAACAGCAGTATGAAGAAGACTAAATATCTTCTTCATACTGCTGTTCCTTTTTTACCATTACAAGACCTTGACCTTATTCTTTCGGACTGTCAGGTAGTGATTCTATCTCTAGTTCGTCTAGTCCTGTGGCGAGCATGATTTGTTGTGTGGTCATCCCCATGTTCTTAAGGTTCTTGGCAACTTCAAGAGCCTTGCTGTGTATACCTTCAGCTCTACCTTCAGCTCTACCTTCGGCTCTACCTTCGGCTCTACCTTCGGCTCTACCTTCAGCTCTACCTTCAGCTCTACCTTCAGTCATGCCTTCCTGATAACCATCATCTCGGCTGGTGTCAAATAGGCTGCGCATGTGCCTTACCGACTCCATATAGCGGTTGTAGGCGCGGCGCTCGTTGGCAGGCAGGGAGTCGACGCGTAGTTGCTCCCGCACTTCCTGCAGACCAGCCGTGTTGGTGTCATCGTCAATTCTGCCAGTCTTCAGAAATTCAATCCATTCATCCAGTGGAGTGGTGGCAACCTTGTCAAAGTCGTTGACACGCAGGATGTAGTATTCCGGGAAGAGCTCTCCGGCATCGTGGTCCTTCTTGTCTTTGTCGCTTTTCACGCCCAGGAAGCGTTCGCACTGGTGGGCGGAGAGTTTCAGCAGGTCATGCGGCTTGTGAACTCCCTTGAATTCAGTCTTGCCATGATAGACATAGTCCAGTCCCTGGCCTAACTCAAAATATACGATGTTGACGGAATAAATCTTTCGGACTTTCTCGTATGAGTCACCCTTGCTTATATATTCAGTAATGGCTTTCGACACTCCGTAGAGCATACGGTGGAAGTATGTTATCTCATGGCTGTTTTGTATTTCAATGATTACAAGTTCGCCATTGCTGTCTTCCGCCAGAATGTCCACACGGTTGTACTTGTCCAGCTCGTCTTCCTGGTTGCCTTCGCTCTCCAGAAAACGTTGAATCTTGATTTCCTTTCCCATGAGTGCGTAGAGCAGACCCTCCAGCACGGCATGGTTGGCCTTGTTGCGGAGCAGACGCTTCATCGCCCAGTCAAATCTGATGTATTTATCCTCGAATATTGGCATACTTCGTTTCTTTTTTCCTGCAAAGCTAAGAAATAAATCCTTAACTTCCAAATTTTATGGCGAAAATATTAAAGATGGTTCTAAAAAGGGTAAGAGGTTAGGTTGTCCTTACAGGTGGCGATTTTTAGAACCGCCCTATAGTGATGCGGATTCAAGAAAAGAGTAAAATCGAAGCATGAAAAAGGGTAAATTTAAGCCAAAGGCGCAATTTTCTTGTTAAAAGTTAGTTTATTTACATAAAAAACAGTAATTTTGCAAAATAACGTATCAACTACGAAAAGACTAATTTTTTATCAATCAATTCATAAACTAACTATTAACCTAAAATGAGGCAAAATTACAAGACTCTTTTGACTTTGTTGCTGCTCCTTCTGAGCACTACGATGTCATGGGCAGGCTTCAAGAACTTCAGTGCCGTGCTGAACAATCAGAGCGGTACACTGCTGAGTGCTGAGGAGCAAGTCCAAGGAACAGCCGTCAATTTTGGTGTATCGGTAGATGATGCGGGCAATGTCACCCGTGTGGCTGCTGACGATGCCGCTGCGGTAGCAACCATCAGCGGTAAGTATCACAACGACCATGGCATGACAGGACTCACCGTCACCGTACCTGTTGAGGGCAACGTGAAAATCTCCGTAGGCCAGTGTACCTACTCTGGCAGTGCCATCACCGTTAAGAATGCGGCAGGTGAAGTGGTTGCCACCAAGTCTCCTGCCACGGCATGCTGGAAGAACGACCGCAGTAACATCACCGAGGTGTATTACACAGGTGACGCCACCACACTCACTATCTCTGGCATGGGCTACTGCCCTTACGTAGCTGTAGAGAAGAGCGAGAAGGTAGTGGCAAAGTACAACATCACCTATTCTCTCGGCACAGAGACAGCAGAGGGCAACGTGCCTGCCGCTGTAGTATGGACAGAGGGCGACACCTACACTGTGCCAGCAAACTTTACCTTATATAAAGAGGGCTATACCCTCACGGGGTGGAACGATGGCAGCAACACAGTAAAAGCAGGCGAGACTTACACTCCGGCAGCTGACGCTACGCTGACACCAGTCTTCACCAAGAACACCAAGACTCTTGCTGACCGCAAGGAGGAAGTGACACTGAAGTGGGACTTCCAGACCAAGAACGGTGCACCTGTAGTCCAGGTGGAGGGAAGCAAAGGCGTATGGGTAGCACAAGCTACTGTGGACGGTGAGCTTATCGATGTGAAGGCAGACTTTGACGCTACCTCAGGCAAGATTGCCAACAAGAACTGGACCGACTGGTGCCAGATGAACAGCGGCACCAAGTTCACCATTCCGTCAGCCAAGGGCGCTGTGGTAAGCATAGAGGCATACTCTGCTCCTACCACCACAACCATTGATGGTCAGACAGACTACACTGCCAATGGCAATACCATCTCTTACACAATAGCCAATACAGCTGAGAATATAGATATCGTCATTGGTGATGGTTCATACTACCGCTACATACAGACAGTGCTGCCTGTAGTACAGGCAGAAGGTGGCAAGACATATACCAACGAGCCAGCTACCGTGGTATTCGCTATGAGCGACAAGGCTAACCCTGGTGCAAGCACCAAGGCTCCGGAGGATGCCTTCAGCACAGTGGCGTTCAACAGTGGTGACGTTACTATCAATGGCACTACAAGCATCACTAACCCTGACGGCAGCGATACTGGCATCACCGGTATCAAGTTCCGCCCTGCTGGTTCTACCAAGGAACTTAAATGGTTCGTACGTCCCGCAGCAGGACTCACCTTCACTCCTACCAAGGTGTCAGGCTATGTAAACCGTTGCGGCACAGACGCAGAGAAGGGCATCACCATCACCGCAAACAAGGCAGACGGTGAGACCGTAACCCTCGGCACATACACCGCATGGCGCCAAGGCAAGTCTTCTTCTTCAAAGGCATACGATAGCGAGGCTATCGCCAAGTATGAGATTACCCTCACTGCTGCGCAGCAGGCTGCACTTGCCAGCACCGATGGATTCTACCTCACCTCTACCGTAGGCGTAGGTTCTACCAAGGACGGTGCCTTCGGACAGGTGACCATAGAGGGTACTGTCAATGGTACTATGGCGCAGGTGAACAAGTACACCCTCTCTGTAACAGCAGCACCTGCTGAGGCAGGCGAGGTGAGTGTATATCCTGCTTCAGAGGAGTACCTTGAGAATGATGAGGTTACTCTCACTGCAACAGAGAAGTTCGGTTACGACTTCGTGAACTGGACAGACAAGGACGGCAAGGAAGTATCAAAGGAGAGCAAGTTCAAGTATACCATGACTGCCAACTCTGAGCTTACCGCCAACTTCAAGAAGGTTAACACATACGCTCTCAACATCAACGTTGACGGCGGCGCAAACGACTATATGGTAACCCTCACTCCTGCTGCAACGGTTGTTGACGGCAAGAATATGTATGAGGAGGGCACCAAGGTTACTATCACTGCATCATCCAACCCTATCCTCACCTTCACCAACTGGGACAATGGTGAGACAGCATCAGAGATGCCTGTGGTGATGAATGAGGACAAGAGCTTCACTGCAAACTATTCTGCTATCGACTACGTAGTAGGCTGGGACTTCGTGAAGGCAGGCGGTGCTGGCAGACCAGCCGACTTCGCTGCTGCTGACAATGACGCCGTAAGCCTCGTGCTGCGCAACGAGAGCGGTGAGGAACAGGGATGGCTTGACAAGAGCTGGCTCAATGCTGGTGGCTATGAGGGACGCCCTGCTGCCGTTAACTGGCGCGTTGGCAGTGCTGCAGGCGACGTTGGCAACTACTACTGGCAGACTGCCATCAATGCGGCTGCGTTCACTGACCTGAAGGTCATCACCGCAATGATGTATAACTACAACGCTTACCAGAGACAGCTCGTACAGTACTCTCTTGATGGGGAGAACTGGACTACTGCCGGCACACTCGACCTTGAGGGGGCAAAGAACTGGGCTGACGCTACCGTCACCCTCCCTGCTGAGGTTAATAATAAGGAGAAGGTTTACCTCCGCTGGATAAGCGACAAGACTTCCAACGTTGACGGTACATCATCTGCCAACGATGGTATCACCCTCGGTGCAACATACGTTATCGGCACGGCGAAGCTCGTTGATGACGGTACTGCACCAGTACTCGTAAGCTCAGTTCCTGCTGACAAGGCTACCAGCGTATCTGCCAACGGCAAGGTCGTTCTGACATTTGATGAGAAGGTTATGCTTACCGAGAACGCAAAGGCTACTCTCGGCAACCTCGTACTCAAACCAGTAGCAAGCGGCAAGACCGTAATCTGCGAGTACAAGGGACTTGACTATTCTACCGACGTTCAGTTTACACTCTATGGCGGTTCTGTAGCTGACCTTACAGGCAATGCCATCAAGGAAGACATCAACATCAGCTTCCAGACCAAGGTGAAGCCAGCTGTCACAAAGGCTCTCTATGACTTCGTGGTTCCTGCGGACGGCACTATCACCGAGGCACTGGCAGCAGCCAACAAGCGCGGTGCATCTGCTACCGAGCGTTACCGCATCTTCATTGCAGACGGCAAGTATGTATTTGATACCAACGGTACCACCACCGGCGGCGATGGCAAGACATACGATGACCCACGCTCTTACCTCACCTCACCATACGTGTCCATCATCGGTCAGTCTATGGAGGGTGTGACTATCACCAATAAGACCCCTGAGGCTACATGGGACAACGGCTACGGTGCTGCATGCCCGCTTGAGGGCATTGGCAATGGCGACGTGCTCATTATCAACAAGGAGGGTCACGATGCTTACTTCCAGAACCTCACCATCAAGACTTCAATGGGTGACGCTCACGGACGTGACATCGCTCTTCAGGACAAGTCTAACCGCACCATCTTCAAGGACGCTTGTCTGTGGGGCTATCAGGATACATACGTATCAAACAGCGACAACGGACGCTACTACTTCGAGGGCGGCGTGCTGCGCGGACGTACCGACTACCTCTGCGGAAAGGGTGACGTGTTCTATAATGAAGTGACACTGCAGCAGTGCGGCGGCGGTGGTTACCTCGCAGTACCGTCAAAGCCAAAGAAGTACGGCTACGTATTCTACAACTGCTATATCAAGAAGGAGACAGCCGACGTTTCATTCTACCTCGGTCGTCCTTGGGGCAGCGGCACACCGACAGCATGCTTCATCAACACCAAGATGGACGGCAACGCCCTTGGCAATGGCTGGGCTGACATGAGCGGTGGCTGGCCTAAGCGTTTCGCTGAGTACAACTCTTACCTCACCTCTGGCACTTCAATAGACCTCTCTGGTCGTCGCACCAGCTGGACTGACAAGGAAGGCAACGTGCATGCTAATGATCCTATCCTCACTCTCGACGATGTTCAGAGCATGAGCCTCGCCAACGTGATGGGGCAGGATGACGACTGGGATCCTACTGCACTGACAGAGCAGGCTTCTGCTCCTACAGAGGTGGTAGTGAACAGCGATAGCAAGACTCTCACCTGGGCTGACAACAACTACGTTCTCTGCTGGGTAGTGTTCAAGAATGGCAAGTATGTGACTGCTACCACAGAGCCTTCATACACAGTAGACGATGCTACAGCTACATGGACAGTACGTGCTGCAAACGAGATGGGCGGTCTCGGTGAGGCTGCTACCGCAACAGTCGTTACTGGTGTGAACAGCGCGAAGGCTGACGTTAAGACTGCTGTTGACGAAGCTGTCTACAACGTTGCTGGACAGAGCGTAAGCAAGTCTTACAAAGGCATCGTGGTAAAGAACAATGCCAAGTATGTGAAGTAATCCGTACATACAGCCTCCTTGCCCATAGTGCAGGAGGCATGAAATAAAACCAAAGAGCCATGTCAATGTTGGTAATACAACATCGGCATGGCTTTTTTATGTGGTTATTGGTTGTGTGGTTATCCTCCAAATCACCAGACACCATTCAGTTAAAAAAACATTAATTACTTGTACTTACGGGAAATTATTGTAACTTTGTCATCGTTAACGATAAAAACGGTTGTAGGACGTCCAACCAAACAACCAAACAACCAAACAACTAAACAACCAAAATGTCCAAAATACTACCTTCAAGCCAAGAACAAGGCAACACATGGACGCACCTCGTTGGTGCAATATTCGCCCTCTCCTCAATCTGGGAAGTATGGCCCGCCGCCAAGTTAGGATGGCAGTGGACCATGGGCATCATTTTCTTCATAGTAGGCATGTTCCTCATGTTCCTCTCCAGCACCGTTTACCACTGGGTATGGCCAGGCGTGGCGAAGAGAGTGCTGCGCAAGTGCGACCATATCAGCATCTATGTGATGATAGCCTGCTCCTACACCCCCATCTGTATTGCCGTGATAGGCGGCTGGCTCGGCTGGCTGGTGTTCGGCATAATGTGGGCTATGGTGGCAGCGGGCACCGTGTACAAGATAGTGGCGATGGGCAAATATCCGAAGGTGTCCCTCGCCCTGTACCTCATAATGGGATGGAGCGTGGTGCTCGTGGCGCAGCCCGTGATAGAGCGGCTGTCTGCCATTACGCTGCTGATGCTTCTGGCTGAAGGCGTGTTCTACACCAGCGGA
>SAMEA104315434__coassemble_946_pt1 | contig 13119 bp, 7 predicted proteins | sample SAMEA104315434__metabat2_high_PE_014 | metagenome-assembled genome bin SAMEA104315434 (sample SAMEA104315434) | gut metagenome | biome: Monkey gut; feature: monkey-associated habitat; material: faeces | place: China | collected 2013
AAAGATAGTTGAAAAATAATGAAAAATTTTCTAAAGTGTAAAACTTGGGTTAATGTCTTGTTTTTGTGACGCGGTATGGTCACTGTAGTCATGAAGTGGTTGTTTTCTGTTTCTTTTTGTTTTGCAATGTTTTTTTCGTATGGTTGATATTTATTGTTGTTATGTTTGCTTATATGGGGGGCAGGATTCTTCCTGCGTTTATATGGCGTTTATATGGGGGGCAGGATTCTTCCTGCGCCGTTTTACATATCAAACTCCCACTGCTTGTGCTCGAAGTCCTTCACCACGGCATCGAATCCCGAGCCGCCGGCGCGGTGGGGGAGAGGCACCGTGTCCATGTCCAGCTCCACCGTGATTACGCCACCACGGAAGAGACGACGCACCTGCTTCGTCACGTCGAAGACAAGGGTGGAGTCCTTGCCGTTGCTGAACTGCATCGTCACATCAATGTAGTGGTAGTTGTCCTTATCGGCAGCGTTCACCTTCTCCAATGACTCTGCGTATGCACGCGTGTCCAACTTGTGAGGGTTGAGGTTAGGGATGCCGAAAGTCATCACCTTGCCACCTATGATGTCCGCCTTCTCGCTGTTGCGAACCAATAGGTCATACTTCATGCGCATGTTATAGTTCACCGTGATGGCGTCAGGTCCCGTCACCCCCGTATTGAGGTTCACGCTGCGCGCCATGCTACTGAGGTTTGATATGCCGTCGATAGAAGTCACCTTACGACCGTTGCGCCCGTTGTGGTGCAGTATCACCTGTATGAGGTAAATGTATGTCACGGGTTGCAGCGTCATATTGAGCTTGCGCACCCAGCAGTTGCGGGCAGCATCGAACACGAAGCCATCGAGGTTATGGTTAATCTCTATGCCACTCTCATAACCAGCAAACAACTCCTCTGGCTGATAGAAGGCGCGGGTGTAATGCGGTGCGTCATAACGTGTGGGGATCATTGTCTGTCCCGTGTAGGCGGTGACGTAGTCGTATGTAGACTCCTCGTCAATACGAATGCTCTGTATGCCGTCAGAGGTCTTGATGTCGTTCCATGCCAGGAAGTCCCAGAAGCCGTAGTCGTATTTGGCATAGAGCACCTTGCCCTCTATATAGTGTCGGTAGGGCGAGGTGTGGCTACCATACTTCGTGTTGCCGGTGAAGTAGCGTCGTATGTCGTAGGCGGTAGGCTCCGTATATCCCAACTTCCCGAACATCTCCTCGTCCATTGCATCCCAGCCATAGAACCATTCCGCCTGCCAGTCATACTCCGTGTTATAGTCGAATAGGTAGTCCCACACCACCTGCAGCTCGAGGTCCACGTTAGGCAGGTCCATGTCAAGGTCTGTGCTGCCCTTGTGCAGATTCAGCGGTGGCTCACGCTGACAACTGCCGAGGATGGAGGTGATGACCAACAGGGAGACGGCGAGCGTAGCCCGTAGCCTCTGTAAGATGTGTGTTATGTATCTATTGTCGGTCATTGTGGTTGTTTTTATATGGGGGGCAGGATTATTCCTGCGTTTATATGGGGGGCAGGATTATTCCTGCGTTTATATGGGCGCAGCTCACTTAATCACTAATCACTAATACCTAATACTTATCTCCTCCTGTACAGCAGGTCGTAGCTCAGTGTCACCTCTATGCGTGTCGGTCCGAACCACGTGTAGCGGTACTGCCGCTTCTTGAAGTCTTGTGCAGCACCATACCACTTGTAGTAATACTGCCGTACGTCATTGTCAGGGTCCACAGGGCAGAGCCACTGGTAAGGGTCGTACTTGGTGTAGAAGAACCCCGCCTGCATGCCGAACTCCAGTCGCCAATGCTCGTTGCGGCTGATAGGCGTCACATAACCTATGCCCAGTCCACCGCCGAAGCCCTCGCCCTCCCAACCGCGGTTAGCATCAAAACAGATGTTGTATAACCCCGCATGAGCATAGGCACTGAGGTACAGCCCCTTGAAGGCGGCACCCTTGCCGGGGAGGTTGTATCTGATATCGCCATTGCGGAAGTAATACCGCGTGTGCACTTGGTAGTTGCGCACCTGGAAATACTTATGGTCATCATAATGCTGCCACCACGGACCGTCGAAGCTCGCCCCGTAGGTAAAGTGACCATGGAGAGGGTAGTACTCTATCGCTACATTAGGAATAGGGCAGAAACGGTCATATCCAGGCATGTAAGCAAAGTCAAAGAGCAAGTTCGTCTTCACGCTCAGTAGCTCGCGACGCGGTCGCAACGACTGCAACGGATGAGGGAGAGACGGGAAGGACGAAGTAAAGTCAAGCGTCATGCGGTATGGCGCGATGGTGTCCTTTCTGATAGGAGAGAAATCGCTGAGTGTCAGCATCTCGAGATCCTCTGGCATTGTGAGAGCAGTGAGGTCCTTGTCAATCGCCATGATACGCACGGCGCGCAGTTTGCCGAAATAGTTATCGAGGAGATACCTCCACAGCCTTCCCCCGTCATACTCCTTTAGGGCAGCCTTGAAGCGCGCGCCGAAAGCCGTGTACTGCTTCATGAGCATATCGAGCGCACGCAGATGGTCATCGTGCGCGAGGAACATGAGCGAACGGAGCATCGGATAATCCTCTGGCACCACGTCATAACGTATGCGCTTGGCACTAATGCCATATTCCTGCAGCAGGGCGTCGACGGAAGCCCTCCTCTGATGTGCGAGCCGCACGTTGTTAGGCTCGGAACCCTCAGGGGAGGCAGCGGCACGTCCTATGACGATACCCTTCTTTCCTAAAGCACGTAGCTGTGGAATGAGGGTGTCGGTAATCCAACGCCTGTCGCTGTCGCTTATGTCTATTTTGTCCACCACGAAGTTAATGGGTCGGGAGTTGTGAATGAAAACGCTGTCGGTGGTCTTCACCTGGGCGCTGACATTCATCGAGAACCAGTAAATCATGGCGAACATCCACATGATGTATCGCACTATAAAACTGTGTAATATAAAAGGTTTTTGAGAGTTGAAATATTTAGCACAAGTAAAGACACGATAGTTAGAATAGTCAGTAGCTTGGTAAAATATTTCGTCTCTTTTCCAGTTGCGTGTTATTATATAGCTGCAAAGTTATAATATTTTTGTAATGAAAAGAAAAATATTTATTAAAATTTTGTTAAAAAAGCTTTTCGGGGGGGGGTAAAACCGTAAAAAATAGCACACAAATAATAATTCTGTGCACTGTGTGAATGTGCAATTGTGGAAGTGAATGAATATGAGTAAGATAGATGTAAAAGATACACTTTGTAACAGCAAGAATGCAAGAGAGTTGCGGAGAATAAATTTTTGACGTTACGAAAGCTATGCAATCGCAGTGCGATTAGGTATCAATCGTATTGCGATTAGATAGCAATCGTAATGCGATTAGATAGCAATCGTAATGCGATTAGGTAGCAATCGTAATGCGATTAGATAGCAATCGTAATGCGAGCAAAAAAAACATGTGCAAGTACGATGAAACAGAACCACCCTTTAACTATGTAGCTCGAAATATTCAAGAAAATTTGCTCAATCAATCAAAAATTATTAACTTTGCACAGTAATATGCCTAATAGTATGTACACGGAGCGTCCGCATTAGTAAATGCGGGTCATGTTATCATATAAAATAGGTACGTACCTATTTATATAGTAACTCTCACGAAACGAGCAAGATAAACAACAAACAAAAATAAGAATATGAATATTTCATACAAATGGCTGAAGGAGTATGTAGACTTCGACCTGACGGCAGAGGAGGTGTGCGCAGCACTGACAAGCACAGGTCTGGAGGTAGACGCTCTTGAAGAAGTGCAAGCCATAAAGGGTGGCTTGAAAGGCCTTTATGTAGGTAAGGTGCTTACCTGCGAACCACATCCAGATTCTGACCATATGCACGTATGTACCGTGGACCTCGGCAAGGAGGCACTAGCACAGATAGTATGCGGCGCGCCAAACGTGGCAGCAGGGCAGAAGGTAATCGTGGCAGACCTCGGATGTAAGTTGTATGATGGCGACAAGGAGTTCGTTATCAAGAAGTCAAAGCTTCGTGGCGTGGAGTCTAACGGCATGATATGTGCTGAGGACGAGATAGGCATAGGTAACGACCACGCCGGTATCATTGTGCTGCCAGAGGATGCTGTGGTTGGTACACCAGCTGCGGAATACTACAACATAGAAAGCGACTGGCTGATAGAGATAGACATCACCGCCAACCGTGCCGACGCGCTGTCGCACTACGGCGTAGCGCGTGACCTCTACGCATGGCTCGTGCAGAACGGTTACAAGACAAGTCTGCACCGCCCTTCATGCGATGCCTTTAAGGTGGACAATAACGACCTGCCAGTAGAGGTGGAGATAGAGAATACGGAAGCATGCAAGCGTTATGCCTGCGTGAGCGTGACAGGCTGCGAGGTGAAGGAGTCACCAGAATGGCTGAAGAACAAGCTGAACATCATAGGTCTTCGCCCAATCAATAATATCGTGGACATCACGAACTATATCATGATGGCATACGGACAGCCGCTGCACTGCTTTGACGCAGACATGGTGACCGGCCATAAGATTATCGTGAAGGACCAGAATGAGGGCAAGAAGTTCGTGACGCTCGATGGTGAGGAGCATATCCTCGGTGAGCACGACCTCGCTATCTGCAATACCGAAGAGCCGATGTGCATAGCAGGTGTGTTCGGAGGTAAGGGCTCTGGCACATACGAGAATACAAAGAACGTGATACTGGAGTCAGCATACTTCCATCCTACATGGATCCGTAAGTCTGCACGCCGCCACGGACTGTCAACAGATGCCTCATTCCGCTTTGAGCGAGGCATAGATCCTAACGGAACGATATATGCACTGAAGCAGGCTGCCATCCTCTGCAAGGAGCTGGCGGGGGCGAAGGTGAGCATGGAGATAAAGGATGTATATCCTGCACCGATGGAGAACCCTAAGATGCGCCTGGACTATGAGTATGTAGACCGTTTGATAGGCAAGAAGATAGGCAACGATACTATCAAGAGCATACTGAACTCTCTTGAGGTGGAGATAAACAACGAGGATGCCGAGGGACTTGACATCACAGTGCCTGCATACAGAGTGGACGTGCAGCGTCCGTGTGACGTGGTGGAGGATATTCTCCGTGTATATGGCTATAACAACGTGGAGATACCTACACAGCTGAAGTCATCGCTTGTGGTGAAGGGCTTCGAGGATCAGCGCCACAAGCTGATGAACCTCGTGGCAGAACAGCTCGTGGGAGCAGGCTTCAACGAGATTCTTAATAACTCACTGACAAAGGGGGCATACTACAACGACCTCGCTGCATATCCTGCCGATAAGCTCGTGACAATCGTTAATCCTCTGTCTTCTGACCTTAACGTGATGCGCCAGACACTGCTGTTCGGCGGACTGGAGAGCATCATGCGTAATGCCAACCGCCGTATGGCGAACCTCCGCTTCTTCGAATTTGGCAACTGCTACCAGCATGACAATGCTAAGCGTGACGATCAGAACCCTATGAAGGCATACTCAGAGGAAAGCCACCTCGGACTGTGGCTGACAGGTAAGAGGGTAGAGGGCTCATGGATTCACCCTAACGAGGACACTACCTTCTATGAGTTGCGTGCACACGTAGACAATATCCTGCGCCGTATCGGTATGCCACAGGGAATGCTCGTGGCAGAGAAATCGCAGAACGACATTTTCGCTGCCGGCATAACACTGAAGAACCGTGGCGGTAAGGTGTTCGTAGAGATGGGCATCGTCAGCAAGAAGCTGCAGAAGAAGGCAGACATAGACCGTGAGGTGTACTACGCTGAGATTAACTGGACACAGGTGACGAACGCAGTGAAGAAGGCTGCTGTTCACTTTACGGAAGTGCCTAAGTATCCAGCTGTAAGCCGTGACCTCGCACTGCTGCTCGACAAGAGCGTAGAGTTTGCTGAGGTGGAGCGCATAGCACGCCAGACAGAGAAGAAGCATCTGAAGAAGGTGGAGCTCTTCGATGTCTATGAAGGTGACAAGCTGCCAGAGGGCAAGAAGTCATACGCAGTGAATTTCATACTTCAGGATAGTGAGAAGACCATGGGCGACAAGCAGATTGACGCTATCATGAACAAGCTCATCAGCAACCTCAAGAAGCAGCTGAACGCAGAACTGAGATAAACTATAATGTATGGTTGTGGGTTGTTGGTTTTAGGTCGTAGGTCTGTCCGCTCATAAGGCGAACGCCCATGGGGGGCAGGATTATTCCTGCGTCACCAACGAAAGGCATTATGCACCGCCTGATTTGATAACTTAACAAACCATATATAAAAATAAACAACTAAAAACAACAAAACAACTAAACCACTAAAATGGGTAGAGCATTTGAATATCGTAAGGCTACCAAGCTGAAGCGCTGGGGCCACATGGCAAAGACATTCACACGTCTGGGTAAGCAGATCGCAATAGCTGTAAAGGCTGGCGGTCCAGAGCCAGAGACCAATCCTACACTGCGTTCCATCATCGCTACATGTAAGCGTGAGAACATGCCGAAGGACAACATCGAGCGTGCTATCAAGAACGCACTGGGCAAAGACCAGTCTGATTACAAGGAGGTGACATACGAGGGATACGGTCCTCACGGCATCGCTGTCTTCGTAGACACACTGACAGACAACACCACACGTACAGTGGCAGACGTTCGCTCAGTATTCAACAAGTTCTCTGGCAACCTCGGTACTACTGGTTCACTGTCATTCCTCTTCGACCACAAGTGTGTGTTCACCTTCAAGAAGAAGGACGATATCGATATGGACGACCTTATCCTTGAACTTATCGACCTCAACGTAGACGATGAGTTTGACGAGAACTATGACGAGGAGAAGGACGAGACCACTATCTCAATCTATGGTGACCCGAAGTCATACGCACAGATACAGCACTTCCTGGAGGACAAGGGCTTCGAGGAAATAGGTGGCGAATTTACTTACATACCTAACGACCTCAAGGACGTTGACGCAGAGCAGCGCGCTACCATCGACAAAATGGTAGAGAAGCTTGAGGAGTTTGACGATGTGCAGACCGTATACACTAACATGAAGCCTGCAGAGGAATAAGAGTGGTGAAGAGAATCCCCGTCGTCCACGCAAGTTCCACGTGAATGGAACGGTGCGCAGACGGTGGGGATTTTCTTATTTGTGGTTATGGGTTGTTGGTTGTGGGTTGTTGGTTATGGGTTGTTGGTTATGGGTTGTTGGTTTTGGGTTTTGGGTTTTAGGCCAGTCCGCCCATAAAGCGAATGCCCATGACGCAATCGCCCATAAAGCGAACGCCCACTGGGAGGGCAGGTTTTTAACCTGCCCAATAGCGAACGCCCATGGAGGGCAGGATTATTCCTGCGCCCATAAAGCGAAACACAACCAAACCACAAGCGAAAGGCGCAAACTTCGCCATGGTGAGGTTAGGACACCAGCCCCCCATAAACTCAGGAATAATCCTGCCCCCCATAAACTCAGGAATAATCCTGCCCCCCATAAACGCAGGAATAATCCTGCCGCCCATGGTGCGAAGCTTACTTAATCACTAATCACTCATACTTAATACTTACTTAACACACTAACTAATTATTATTTCTATGAAGAAAGTCTTAAACATCCTGCTCGCCCTGCTCGCTGTGGTCACTACCAATGCGCAGGGATGGAATGAGGCTCTGTACAAACAGATAGAGAGCCGCATCGTAGCACCGACATTCAAGAACCAGACATTTAACATCACCAAGTATGGCGCATCGGTAAAAGCTGACGCTGCCAAGAACCAAAAGGCTATCAATGCAGCTATAGCAGCATGCTCCAAGAAGGGCGGCGGCACGGTGATAGTACCTGCAGGTACATGGAACACTGGTGCGATACGCATGCAGTCAAATGTCAACCTCAGACTGGAGAAGGGAGCAACAGTGCTCTTTGCATACAATCCAGACCTCTATCCACTCGTGAAGACACGCTGGGAAGGTCTCGACCTTATGAACTACTCACCATGCGTATATGCCTACCAGGCAGAGAACATCGCCATCAGCGGCGAGGGAACACTCGACGGCAACGGTGAGAACGATACATGGTGGCAGTGGTGCGGAGCCAAGAAGTACGGCTTCGAGGAAGGCAAGACACCGCAGGCACAGTCAATGCCATGGACAGGCGACAGCCGTTTCGGCAGGGACTCCTTGGGCAACGTGCTCTCAAACAGAAACACACTGCTGCAGATGTCTGACAACGGAGTGCCTACAGAGGAGCGTATCTTCGGCAAGGGACACGGCATGCGCCCACAGCTCGTAAACTTCTATGAGTGTAAGAACATCCTTATCGAGGACGTTACAATGCTCCGCTCACCATTCTGGGTGATCACTCCTACACTGTCAAAGAATATTACAGTGCGCAGAGTGAAGGTAATCAACGACGGTCCTAACGGTGACGGCTGCGACCCTGAGTCATGTGAGGACGTGCTGATAGAGAACTGTTACTTCAAGACTGGTGACGACTGTATCGCTATCAAGAGCGGACGTAACGCTGACGGACGTCGCACACCAGTGCCATCACAGAACATCATAGTACGTGGATGCACCATGGCAGACGGACACGGCGGCGTTGTGATAGGCTCGGAGATAAGCGCAGGCGTGAAGAACGTCTTCGCAGAAAACTGCAAGATGGACTCGCCAAACCTTGACCGCGTGTTGAGAATCAAGACCAATACATGCCGCGGTGGCGTTACGGAGAACATATACATGCGTAACGTAGAGGTAGGACAGTGCCGTGAAGCGGTGCTGAGAGTGAACCTCGTATATGAGCCGAAGGAGCGTGCTAAGCGTGGATTCATACCTACGGTGCACGACATTTACATGGAGAACGTGACATGTCAGAAGTCAAAGTACGGCATACTGCTCAACGGACTGGAGGACTATGACAACATATATAATATAAATGTAAAGAACTGTACCTTCAACGGTGTGACGGACGAGAAGGTGCGCCGCACAGGAAAGAGTCATAACATAAACTTCGAGAACCTCCGCATCAATGGGGAATTGGTGCTGTCACAGCCCCCTTTTAGCCATTACTCCGAGTGGATGGCTTGGAGTGAAATACAGAGAGTGCCACAGTCATACTATCTTGACTTCACTGACCCGAAGAAAAGACCTAACGGTAAGTGGAGCTATGTGATGGGCATTGAGCTGGAGGGTATCATGGATGTATACCAGGCATACCTCAACCCTCTCTTCAAGGACTATGTGACGTCATATCCTGAGAAGATGATAACAGCAGAGGGAGCTATCACTGGTTACAAATACGAGGACTTCAATCTTGACAACGTACGCACGGCACGCTTCATACTGCGTAGCAACCGCCTCTTCCCACATAAGGGTTCTGAGAAAGCCCTGAAGACACTCTTCAAGCAGCTGGAGAACCAGCCAAGAACAAAGGAGGGCGTATGGTGGCACAAGGCTATCTATGCTAATCAGGTATGGCTCGACGGCATCTTCATGGGACTGCCGTTCTACACACTCGGAGCAGAGGAACTGCGCGGAGCTAAGAAGGCTACGAAGTATTATGATGATGCGGTAGACCAGATAGGCAAGACATTCAAGCGTACCTACGATGCCAAGACTGGACTGTGGAAGCACGCATGGGACGAGACACACACCATGTTCTGGGCTGACAAGGAGACTGGACTCTCACAGCATACATGGGCAAGGGCAATGGGATGGTTCACCATGGCTATGGTGGAGATTCTCGATGCGCTGCCAGAGAACTATGCACGCCGTGGCGAAGTGATAGAGATGCTACAGCAGGCTATGACCGCTGTGGTGAAGTATCAGGACAAGAAGAGCGGCGTATGGTATGACGTTATGGACGTGAAGGACAGCCGCAACTACCTCGAGGCAACGGCATCAAGCATGTTCGCTTACTGCCTGCTGAAGGGCGCACGCCTCGGCTATCTGCCTACAGCCAACAACTGGGCGGCTGGCGTAAAGCAGTATCCGCTCTGCGAGGCTGCGAAGGCTGCAGGTGCGGACAAGATAGACTTCAAAGAGGCTGGAGTGAAGGCATATAACGGTATACTGAAGAACTTCATTAAGGTGAATGACGACAAGACCATCTCTCTTACTCGCTGCTGCGCTGTAAGCGGACTGGGACCAAACAAGAGTCCTAACCGTGATGGTTCTTTCGAATACTATATGTCAGAGCCTATCCGTGACAATGACGCCAAGGGCATTGGTCCTTTCATCTGGGCTTCGCTCGAGATGGAACGTGACGGACTGACAACAGAGATAAAATAAGGGTTAGGGGTTTTAGGTTGTAGGTTTTAGGTTGTTGGTTGTTGGTTTTAGGTTGTTGGTTTTAGGTCAGCCCGTCCATGAAGCGAACGCCCACTGGGAGGGCAGGTTTTTAACCTGCCCTATAAGCGATGAATGAGCAATCGCCCACTGGGAGGGCAGGTTTTTAACCTGCGCCACAACCAAACACCCACAACCCATAACCAACAATCCTCACCCCCCAAAACCCTCAAAACCATCCTTCCTATGAATAAGCTAAAGACATTATTGTTATTATTTGCCACTGCGATGGCTACAACGGCAGGGGCATCACGAGCTGTCGGCATACCACGTACTGTGACACTACATAGTGGAAAGCAGGTTACCGTGAAGCTGGTAGGAGACGAGAACATGCATTTCCTCGTGACTAATGACGGACAGGTAGTAATGCAAGACGGTGACACCTACCGCCTTGCTACCATGTTTGAAATAGAGTCCTTAAAGGTAAAAGCCCAGAAGATAGATACTGAGAACAGAGCAAAGCTGTCTGAGATAATAGGGGCGAATGCTATAAAGGATGAGGGAATATATGATTACAAGCCATTCCCGCATACGGGAAAGCCTAAGGTGCTCACTATCATGGTGAACTTCTCTGACTATACCATGGAGTATAGTAAGGAAGAGGCTGACAAGGTGTTCAATGGAACTGAGTATAATGACAACAAGGGGCTGAGCAGCTATGGATCAGTAGCGCAGTACTTTGATGATTGTAGTAATGGAAAGTTCCGTCCGCAGTTTGATATAGTAGGACCTGTGACACTGGACAAGAGTGCCCTGTACTATGGTAAAGGCGATGACAACACCACGGAACTGATACTTGACGCTTGTGATGCAGCTGCAAAGCTCGGAGTGGACTTCAGTGACTATGACAGTGATGGCGATGGCTATGTAGACCTTGTATATATATATTATGCAGGTTACGGTGCTAACTGGGGAGCGGGCGATGATTTCTTCTGGCCTAAGGCAGGATATAACAGCGGGCTGACAAGAAAGTATAACGGCAAACGCCTCTATCGCTTTGCCTTCAATCAGGAGCTGTTCGGCTATCCTGAAATAGAGAAAGACTTCGGCGTTGACTACAAGCCACGCTGTGGCATTGGAGTGATGGTGCATGAATTCAGTCATTGTCTCGGATTGCCAGACTTCTATCCTACCTCTACGTGGCTCACAAAAGACGGACAGTACGATGTAGAGAAGTATGACAACCAGTCAATGGAGATGTGGGACCTCATGGATAATGGCTCCAACCTCAACAATGGCTTTGACCCTATACCATACTCTGCATGGGAGAAGGAACTGATGGGGTGGACAGACAAGATGGATGTCCTTGACACTCGAAGCGATGTAACGCTGCTGCCACTGCAGGATGGAGGCAAGGGCGTACGCATTGTCAATGACAGTGATCCTAAGGACAGCGAGTCATGGATACTGGAGAATGTACCAGCGGGCAACAACAGCGGATGGTATCGCAGTGTGCCTGTAAGCGGAATGTTAGTGACACACATTGACTACGACAAGCAGTACTTCAGCTATCTCAAGTGCCCTAACAATGAGGTGGGACATCCACGCATCACCGTCATACCGGCAGACGGACAGTTACTGTCAAGCTATAGAAGCTCTTTGCCAGAGTCAAACGCCAATTATATGAGCATGTCGCAGCTGCGCAATGACATGAAGGGCGACCTCTTCCCACAGACAGGAGAGAGTGCAGTAGATGCGCTGACAGACTATAGGGCTTATCGTGGCACTATGGACAAGCCGCTGACACATATTACTCGTAATGCAGACGGAGCAATCACCTTACGTTTTATGGGTGGAGACCTAATGATGGGTGATGTCAATGGTGACAGGGAGGTGACCATGGCGGATGCCAATGCGGTAGCGGACCATGTCATTGGAGACAAGACAATGAAGATAGACGAGGAAGCTGCCGACGTAAACGGTGATGGAGAGATAACGATCAGCGACGCTAATGCTATCGCTGATATGTATGTAAATAAATGATGGTTATAGGTTTTAGGTTATAGGTTTTAGGTTATAGGTTTTAGGTTATGGGTTATAGGTCAGTCCGCCCATAAAGCGAACGCCCACTGGGAGGGCAGGTTTTTAACCTGCTCGCAAGCGATAACGTCATCGTCGATTAGTTGTGAGGTAAGGACAACCTCACCTCCATACATACCACCAACCCACTAACCCACTAACCCACTAACCCACTAACCCACTAACCCACCAACCCACCAACTCACCAACTCACCAACTCACTAAACCACTAAACAACCAAACCACTAAACAACCAAAAAGAGCGAGACATTTGGTCTCGCTCTTTTTGTGTTACTATATTAAAACCTTCTTTTACTGATGCTGTTCTCTCAACAGGTCGTTAACGGTCTTGACGGGGTTAAAGGTGCCGAGCGGAACCTCTACAAATACAGTAGACCAGTCGCTCATGGCACCATTCCAAAGGCCTGGCAGCTCGAGGGCACGCAGCTCCTTGCCGTTCTTGCTCTTGGAAGAGATGAAGCCCGTAGTCTTGTCTACATAGTCTGGAAGGTTATAGGCATTACCTTGATAGTCCTTAACAGCGCAAACGAGGTCTACAGGGTTGAAGTGTGTGCCGTTGGTGAACATCTTCATGTACTCCTCATTTGTGGTGTCTATCTGGCTTGACTCAAGAATCTGCAGTGACACTGTACCATCCTGGTTATATGTAAGGAACGGACCACCGCCAGGCTCGCCTACATTCTTCACTACGCCGCAGACGCGCATAGGGCGGTTGAGCTTCTTTTTGAGGTAGATAACGA
>SAMEA104315434__coassemble_948_pt1 | contig 13112 bp, 6 predicted proteins | sample SAMEA104315434__metabat2_high_PE_014 | metagenome-assembled genome bin SAMEA104315434 (sample SAMEA104315434) | gut metagenome | biome: Monkey gut; feature: monkey-associated habitat; material: faeces | place: China | collected 2013
AGAACAACAAATATTGGTTGTTTTGTTGTTTAGTTGTTTAGTTGCTTGGTTATTCTGCAGAAAGCGGTACTGTACACATCTTCCTCAAATAATGAAGCTTTTAATCTACAAGAACAACAAATATTGGTTGTTTTGTTGTTTAGTTGTTTAGTTGCTTGGTTATTCAGTCTTTAGCGGTACCGTGCATTATCCAATACCTTTCTATACATTTAACTAAATCACCAAACAACTAAACCACCAAACAACCAAGTTTAGTTATTTATCAACTGCATGTTAGCTATCTTCTCCTGCAGTTTGCGCATCTGCTCTTCCTGGAGCACACGCTTGTATTCAATAGGAACAACCTGTATGAAGTCTTCCACATAGCGGTTCCAGTCGTCAAGCATCTTGCCTGCCAGTGCTGAACCTGTGTAGAGGTAGTGCTTGCGGATGAGTTCCTTCAGTTCCTTGCGGTGAACCGCCTCCTCTACGAGGTTTATCTCCACCTGGTCCATGTTACAGAAGTAGTCGAAGTTATGGTTCTTGTCCCATACGTATGCTACGCCTCCTGACATACCTGCTGCGAAGTTACGTCCTGTCTCGCCCAGTACTACTACGCGACCGCCCGTCATATACTCGCAGCAGTGGTCGCCAGCGCCTTCCACTACGGCTACGGCACCAGAGTTACGAACAGCGAAACGCTCGCCTACTCTACCGTTAACGTACAGTTCACCAGTAGTTGCGCCATAGAGACCCGTATTACCTGCTATGATATTATCCTCTGCCACGAAGTCTGCATTGACACGGGCAGGAGGCAGGATGGCTATACGTCCGCCAGAGAGTCCCTTGCCGAAGTAGTCGTTGGTCTCGCCCTCGAGCTTCAGGTTGACGCCCTTCACTGCGAAAGCACCGAATGACTGGCCTGCAGAACCCTTGAAGCGGATGTTGATAGTGCCGTCTGGCAGTCCCTCTTCACCATACTTCTTGGCTATCACGCCACTCAACATGGTGCCCACTGCACGGTCGGTGTTCTTGATAGCATAATCAAGGTTCACCTCTTCCTTATTCTCAATAGCACCTTCACACGCCTTTATGATGTCGAAATCCTTAACGCCTTCTACCTTGGTGAATGCCTCACGGTCCCAGCAGAGCGGCTTGTCGCTCTCAGGCTTGAAGAGCAGACGTGAGAAGTCTATGGTGCCCTGCTTGGTCATTGGGTCAGCAGGATGAACATCGATGAGGTCCGTACGTCCGATAATTTCCTTGAGACTGTGCACGCCTATCTCAGCGAGGTACTCGCGGGTCTGCTGTGCGAGGAAGGTGAAGAAGTTGACTACGTACTCCGCACGTCCGCGGAACTTTGCGCGCAGACGCTCGTCCTGTGTAGCCACACCTACCGGACAGGTATTGGTATTACACTTACGCATCATGAGACAGCCGAGCACTATCAGTGGCAGTGTGCCAAAAGAGAACTCGTCAGCACCGAGCATAGCCATGAGGATGACGTCCTTTGCGGTCTTCAACTGACCATCGGTCTGCAGTCTTACCTGATTGCGGAGACCATTCTTCACGAGTGTCTGCTGTGTCTCGGCAAGTCCTATCTCAGGTGATATACCTGCGAAGCGCATAGAAGATGCTGGTGATGCACCCGTGCCACCTTCCGCACCGGAGATGACTATGAGGTCAGCCTTCGCCTTGGCCACACCTGCTGCGATGGTGCCCACGCCGCTCTCGGCAACGAGCTTCACTGATACAGCAGCAGTAGGGTTAATATTCTTGAGGTCATAGATAAGCTGCGCAAGGTCCTCGATAGAGTAGATGTCGTGATGTGGTGGAGGTGAAATCAGAGTGATTCCTGGTATGGCGTTACGTGTCTTGGCAATAATCTTGTTGACCTTAAAGCCTGGGAGCTGTCCGCCCTCACCAGGCTTGGCACCCTGTGCCACCTTAATTTGCAGTTCCTCGGCATTCACGAGGTACTCTGCCGTTACGCCGAAGCGTCCTGATGCTATCTGCTTGGTCTTGGAAGAGAGGCTTACTCCGTCCACAGATGTATGGTAACGGGCGTTGTCCTCACCGCCCTCACCAGTGTTGGAGCGTGCTCCGAGCTTGTTCATGGCAAGTGCGAGAGCCTCGTGGGCCTCGATAGAGAGGGCACCGAAAGACATGGCACCTGTTACGAAATGCTTCACGATAGACTCCACTGGCTCCACCTCGTCGATAGGAGTAGGCTTGGCAGCCTTCTTGAACGTCATGAAGTCGCGCAGGAAGATAGGCTTCTCCTTCTTGTCAACGAGCTGCTCCCATTCCTGGAACTTCTTGTAAGAGCCCAGTCTTGTGGCAAGCTGCAGATTGGCGATGGTATCAGGATTCCATGCATGGTCTATGCCGTCCTTGCGGTAGTTGAACAAACCTGTGTTAGGAAGGAATGGTGGCAACTGCTTAGGAGTGAAGGCATTGTCGTGCAGACGGATAGCATCGCGTGCGATATCGCGCAGGCCTATACCGCCGATGGTTGATATCTCAGTGCCGAAGTATGTCTGGAGCAGTTCCTCAGAGAGTCCTACTGCCTCAAAAATCTTGGCTCCGCGATAAGAACGGATGGTAGAGATACCCATCTTTGACATTATCTTCTTCAAGCCCTTGTCTACCGCCTTGATATAGTTCTTCTCGGCAGTAGCATACTCCTCCTGCACCTTGTGCTTCTTCACGAGGTCGTCAATGACAGCGAATGTCATGTAAGGGTTGATGGCTGATGCGCCATAACCGAGCAGGAGTGCAGCGTGCATCACCTCGCGTATCTCGCCAGACTCAACGATAAGTGCGGTCTGTACGCGCTTGCCTACAGAGATAAGGTAGTGATGAACGGCACTGACTGCGAGCAGTGACGGTATGGCGGCCTGCTTGTCGTCAATGTCGCGGTCGGAGAGGATGATGTAGTTTACGCCCTCGTCCACTGACTGTTCGGCAGCCTTGCAGAGGTCATTGAGGGCCTTGCTCAGTCCTGCCTCACCATCGGCAACATTGAAGAGTATAGGGAGCTTCTTGGTATTGAAGCCTTTGTAGCGTATGTTACAGAGAATGTCAAGCTCATTGTTGGTGAGCACTGGCTGTGGCAGACGCACCATCTTGCAGTTTGACTCGTCAGGGTTCAGTATGCCTGAGCCTACACGACCGATGTATTCGGTGAGGGACATGACGAGTTCCTCACGTATAGGGTCGATGGCAGGGTTGGTAACCTGTGCGAACTGCTGGCGGAAGTAGTTGAAGAAAATCTGTGGTTTGTCGGAGATTACAGCCAGAGGGGTGTCGTTACCCATAGCAGCTACTGGCTCCTGGCCGTTGGTACACATAGGAACTACGGTCTTGTCAATATCCTCCTGACCGAATCCGAAGCTGATAAGCTTGCGGTCATAGTTCTCCACTGCATTGTCCACCTTACGTCCTGACTTCAGTTTCTCAAGCTGTATGCGGTTGGTGGAGAGCCACTGGCGGTAAGGATGCTCGCTGGCGAGCTTCTCCTTTATCTCGCCATCGTAGTATATCTTGCCCTCTTGTGTATCAATAAGGAGTATCTTGCCAGGCTGCAAACGACCCTTGCTCACAATGTCGCTTGGTTCGAAATCCATTACGCCGACCTCAGAAGCCACGACCATAAGTCCACTCTTAGTGATGGTGTAACGTGACGGACGGAGACCGTTACGGTCGAGCATGCCACCGGCATAGCGACCGTCGGAGAACATGAGGGCGGCAGGTCCGTCCCATGGTTCCATAAGGATGGAGTAGTATTCGTAGAAGGCCTTGAGGTCTTCAGAGATAGGGTTCTTGTCGTTGAAAGACTCTGGCACGAGGATGGCCATGGCCTGTGGCAATGACATGCCGCTCTGCACGAGGAACTCGAACACGTTGTCGAGGCTGGCAGAGTCTGACATTCCCTCCTGGAGCAGTGGACTTATCTCCTTCACGTCGCCCAGGGCGGCAGAGGAGAGCACGCTCTCGCGAGCCTTCATCCAGCCACGATTGCCGCGCACGGTGTTTATCTCACCGTTATGGCAGAGCAGACGGAACGGCTGCGCCAGCTTCCACTTAGGGAATGTGTTGGTAGAGAAACGGGAGTGAACAAGTGCCAATCCGCTAGTAAAATAATTGTTGGAGAGGTCGGGATAGTAGCGACGAAGCTGACCGGAGGTCAACATACCTTTATATACAATGTCCTTGCTGGAGAGGGAACAGATGTAGAAGTCCTCATCGGTAATACGCTTCTCAATCTTCTTGCGTATCTTATAAAGAATGCGTTCGAAGTTCTCTGCGTTGTCGTCAGACACTCCTGTAATGAAGACCTGCTTGATGTCTGGCTCTACGGCACGCGCACCCACGCCCAAAACCTCCGGGCATGTAGGCACATTGCGCAGATGCATCAGCGTCAGTCCCTCGCGCTCTATCTCCTCTATCATAATAGAGAGCAGCTCGTCCTGACGCTTCGTATCCTTAGGCAGGAATACAAGGCCTGTTCCATACTTACCCTTCTCTGGCACAGGGATGCCTTGCAGCAGAATGAACTCATGAGGAATCTGCAGCAGGATACCCGCACCGTCGCCCGTCTTGTCACGGGTTTCGGCACCACGGTGCTCCATATTTTCGAGCACCTTGAGGGCGTTGTCTACCAAGTCATGGCTTTTGTTTCCGTGGATGTTAACCACCATGCCCACTCCACAAGCGTCATGCTCGTACTGGGCACTATACAATCCATCTCTCATATCTGTTAAAGTTATGTGTGTTGTTGTCTCTCTTCATTGCCATTGAATTAACATTCTGTCATCAAAAGCAATGGTTTTAGCATCAATTCGTTTGCAAAATTACGCTTTTCTGCGCATTTTGCCAAATCTTTTTACTCTTTTTTCTTTGCTTTTTATCTACTTTTTGGAGCTTTTTACTAATTTGTAAGTATTTTGACCTTTTACGCTTACATATTGATAGGTATTTTGACTATTCTGCTTACAAAATCATTTTTTACTCGATTTTTTAGATTTTTATGTCAGAATGGCTTTTTGTTGTTTGCGTTAACAGTTCAGTTTCTTGCCATGGTCACAAAGCAAATGCTGCGACAGCGACACACACATTTCTCCTTGACACTTTGTCATAAAATCGATACATACACTTTCTTTTTGATTTTTCGGTTTGTTCGCGAAGAAGTACGAAAGAGAGTTTTAGGAAGTACTTTTTATTGACGAAAACGCCATCCTGCATGGCACATTCAGCAATATCTATGCTTTCATAGTGTAATATCTATGCTTTCGCAGTGCGATTTGATAGAGATTGTAGCACCACTTGTATGCTTTTGCAGCGACCAGAACGCCCTCTCCTGCCGTCATTTTATCTCCCTCCCCTCCCCACGAACAGCTATACCGCTAATTTTCAAGACATTACGATTTTCACGAGATTTCACTGTAGCCGAACGAATGATTTTTATTTTCAAATTCACGAATGTCGCATCAGGTTATTTTCACAAAGTGTCAGCAAAAAGGGCAGAATACTGTCACAAGGGTAATCCGCACCACATCATGCACAATGAACTGCGAACCACGAACAAAAGAAAGCTTGCTGCATTACGATTTGAAAGTTATCGCAGAACCATCGAAAAAAAGTACTGATAAATTAGTATGGCAAACAAAAAATTAGTAACTTTGCAAATTATATATATTGTACGCGAAACATTTATAAAAAAACATTCAAATTCAAAATGATAAAACAATTCCTTGACATCGTACAGCGATACTTCAAGCCTTACAAAATGTATATAATCTGGGCCATCCTGCTCAACATCGTAGCACAATGGCTTAACGTATTCTCGTTCGTGGTGCTGATTCCTATTCTGAACATTCTGTTCAAGATTGACCAAACGGTATACACCTACAAAGAATGGACATGGAGCACACTGAACAAGGATATCATAACAAACAACGGCTATGCATGGGTGCAGGAACTGATTGCAAACCATGGCGCCTTCCTAACGCTCTGCATGATGGGCGGCATACTGGTGTTCATGACCTGCCTGAAGTGTACTGGTTACTGGGCGGCGCAGAACATAATGATGCCGCTGAGCACTGGCGTGGTGAGAGACATACGCATGGCGATGTACAACAAAATCATGCGTCTGCCACTGAGCTTCTTCTCCGCTGAGCGAAAGGGCGACATAATAGTGCGCATGAGCACCGACATACAGGTGGTGGAGAACTCTGTCACCTCTGCTATCAGCACGCTCATTCAGCAGCCTATCGCCATAATCATCTGCTTCTTCACACTGTTTACCGTCAGCTGGCAGCTCACCTGCTTCGTGCTTATCGTCACTCCGCCAGCAGCATGGATAATGGGCAGCATAACCAAAAGACTGAAAAACCAGTCGGCTAACGTGCAGGCGGGTCTCTCGGAGATTATGGCGCAGATTGAGGAAACGCTCGGCGGACTGCGCATTATCAAGGCGTTCATTGCCGAGGACAAGATGGCGAAGCGCTTCAACTTCATCAACAATGAGTTCCGCCGTGGCATGATCAACATGATGATGCGTATCAATGCCGCACACCCCGTATCTGAATCCATGGGCACTCTGATTATCGTTATCGTACTGCTATTCGGCGGATGGCTCATCCTCGATGGCGAGGGATTCATTGATGCCTCTACCTTCATCTTCTACATGGTCATTCTCTACAGCGTAATCAACCCTATCAAGGACCTCACACGCCAGGCTTACATGATTCCACTCGGACTGGCTTCCATGGACCGCATAGACTATATTCTCAAAGCAGAGAACCCTATCAAGGAACTAGACAACCCTAAGCCGCTCAAGAGCTTTGAGGATAAGGTGGAACTGAAGGACGTTTCGTTCTATTATAACGAGGGACGCAACGTGCTGCAGGACATTAACCTCACTATCCCTAAGGGCAAGACCGTTGCACTGGTAGGCCAGTCTGGCTCGGGAAAGTCTACGCTCGTAGACCTCATACCGCGTTACCACGACGTGAAGGGCGGACAGATTCTGATTGACGGCAAGGACATACGCGACGTGAAGGTGCACGACCTGCGCTCACTCATAGGCAACGTGAACCAGGAGGCGATACTCTTCAACGATACGTTCTATAACAACATCACCTTCGGTGTGGACAACGCTACTATGGAACAGGTCATTGAGGCTGCGAAGATTGCAAATGCCCATGAGTTTATCATGGAAACAGAAAACGGCTACAACACCGTGATTGGCGACCGAGGCGGCCGTCTATCCGGTGGACAGCGACAGCGTGTCAGCATAGCACGCGCCATACTCAAGAACCCGCCTATTCTTATCCTTGACGAGGCGACATCAGCTCTTGACACGGAGTCGGAGCACCTGGTACAGGAGGCACTCGACCGTCTGATGAAGAGCCGCACCACCGTGGCGATAGCGCACAGACTGTCTACCATAAAGAATGCGGACATCATACACGTTCTCTACGAGGGAAGAATAGTAGAGAGCGGACAGCACGACGAGCTGATAGCAAAGGACGGATACTACAAGCGTCTCTACGATATGCAGCAGCTGTAAGAGGAGCTGGCAGGGACTTTTTCTTCTAACCTTGAATATATATACGACAATGACAGATAACAAGACACTGAAAGCGTGTCCTATCGGCATACAGACATTCTCGAAAATTATAGAAGGAGATTATCTGTATATTGACAAGACGCAGTATATACATGATTTGGTACACTCTAAAATTCAATTCTGCTTTCTGAGTCGCCCAAGGCGATTCGGCAAGTCATTGTTCGTGTCTACACTCCACAGCTATTTCGCTGGAGAAAAGGAACTGTTCAAGGGACTAACGATAGAGAAGTACGAAAAGGAGTGGAAGAAATATCCCGTGCTGCACTTCGACATGAGCCTCGGAAAGCACATGGACGAGGAAAGACTAGAGGACTTCCTCCGCAGTAGGCTGGAGACCTACGAAGAGGAATATGGCATTACCGAACCTGCCAAACAGGTCAACGACCGACTTACCAACCTCATTCAGACCGCATACCAGCAAACGGGCGAGAAGGTGGTGATACTGATTGACGAATATGACGCACCACTGTTGGACGTGATGCACGAGGAGGTGATGCTGCCGAAGCTACGTAACATCATGCGCAACTTCTACTCGCCGCTGAAGGGCAACGACCGCTACCTGCGCTTCGTGTTCCTCACAGGCATAACGAAGTTCTCGCAACTGAGCATTTTCTCTGAGCTGAACAACATCGCTAACATCAGCATGAACGAACAGTTTGCTGCAATATGCGGCATATCAAAGGAAGAACTGCTTGCGCAGATGGGCGGACACATCCATAGGATTGCAGAGAAATACAACGTTTCAGACGAGGAGATGCTGCGCATGCTGACACAGAAATATGACGGCTACCACTTCTCCTGGCCATCGCCCGACATATACAACCCCTACAGTCTGCTCAATGCTTTTACCTTCAACAAGCTGGACAACTACTGGTTTGGCAGCGGGACACCAACTTACCTCATTGAGATGATGCGCAAGTTCAACACTCAGCCGTCAGAACTGAACAGTATAGAAGCTCTCGCTGAGGACTTCGACGCTCCCACGGAATACCTGCAGTCCATCACGCCACTGCTATATCAGAGTGGCTACCTCACCATAAAGGACTACGAGCCATTCGTTGGCCTGTACTCTCTCGGCATTCCGAACAAGGAGATAGAAGTGGGACTGATGCGCAGTCTGCTGCCCAACTACGTGCAGGGCATCAACGTACTGCCGGGAAACACCACCATCGCCAAGATGTATCTCGCCCTGCGCAAGGACGATATGGACGGTGCGCTGCGACTGTTGCAGACATATCTCAGTACCATACCGCAGTGTGACAACACCAACTACGAGGGGCACTACCAGCAGATGCTCTACGTCATCTTCTCCCTCTTCGGCATGTACGTAGACGTAGAGGTGCGCACCGCTGACGGACGTGTAGACATAGTGATGCAGTCACCCTCCAAGCTCTATATAATAGAGGTAAAGATAAACCGCTCCGCAGCCTCAGCTCTGGAGCAGATAGAAGAAAAGGAATACTTCAAACGCTTTGCCCTCCTCCCCCTGCCCCGCGTGCTCGTAGGCATAAACTTCGACTGCGGCAAGCACACAGTAACAGACTGGGAGATAAAGGAGAGGTAAGTAAGCCATGGGAAGAGAATTTAGATTATTCTTACAGACCAATGTCAATCACTATATGAACATACTCGTAGGCAACAATCAATTGGAAAGAACCGGCGGCTCGGAGAACTACACATACGCCCTTGCTACTACTCTGAAGGCGATGGGACATAACGTGGAATACTTCACCTTTCACAAGGGTATGGTGACCGACCAACTTGAGGCACAGGGCATACACGAAATGTCGCACAACCATTATGACCTCATACTGGCGAACCACACGCCCGTCATAGAGAGGCTGTTCACTTACGGCTATACCATACAGACATGCCACGGAACGATTATGGGATTAGAGCAGCCATCGCCATACGCCGACTCCTACGTGAGCGTAACAGAGGAAGTGCAGGAACATCTCGAAAAATCTGGCATCAAATCGGAGGTTATACTCAATGGCATTGACTGCAAACGTTTCCGCCCCACAAGACAACTGCCAGAGAAACTTGGGCGAGTATTGTCGCTATGTCAATCTGAGAAAATGAATGCTTTTCTGAAAGACAGCTGCGACTCAATAGGAGTAAAACTTACGACCTGCAACAAGTTCACCGACAACGTATGGGAGATAGAGAATGCCATCAACGAGGCTGACCTCGTAATAGGTATCGGACGCTCGCTTTATGATGCCATGGCATGTGGCAGATGCGTAATATCATACGACTGGAGAGACTACATGAATTCCGCCATCGGAGACGGCTATATAACCAAGGAGAATATCGAGGAGGATCTCAAACACAACTGTTCAGGAAGAAGTCTAAAAAAAACTTTCTCCAAAGAAGAGTTCATCGCTGAGCTACAGAAATACGACCCGAAGGACGGAGCGTGGGCAAGGCAGTTCGCCTTGCAGCATCTTAATATGGAGAAATCTGCTAAGAGATATATTGATATTTACGAAGAAGAAAAGAATAAAGGCGGAGACATCGACAGAGCAAAGCTCTCACACCTACACGACATGCTTTTCAAACATATTGAAGAAAACCGCAAAGCTATAGAAGAAACAAAGACGCTAACACAAGAGAAAAACAAAAGACTAAGGGAGACCACTGACAACTTACAAAAACAAATTGACGAGACGAATAAGAACATCAGCAATCTGTACGAGAACATCAGCAATCTGTACGAGAACATCGAAAGACTGAACGTAGAACTACAGAGAGCTAACAGCAAGAATCGAAAGCATCTCAGGATTATCAGAATAACTGCTTACGCAGCAAGTGCTGCTGCCATTTTGATTATCGCATTGCATCTATTCGTCTTCTAACAAAAACTAACTCGACTATGAAGATTCTTTACATAATACCATACATCCCGTTTCCACTGCAAAGCGGAGGAAACCAGGCTTTCTTCAATCTTGCCAATGAGACGAGGAAGGAGCACACCATTTCCCTGCTACTCAATGTTAGGAACAAGGAAGACAAGAAGAACGTACAGCTACTTAAAGATGTATGGCCTGATGTCACTATATATGAGTTTGAAAAAGACTACAAGGAAAATGTAGAGAAAAAAGAGAGCAAAACAGCAGACAACGAGCAGCAGATACCAAATAGAGTATTAAAGGAAATACGCTTCTTCGAATGGATAAGGAAATCCATGGAGAGAAAAGTCAACAGAAGGCGTAACAAGTATGCTCCGACAACAACAACGACGACAACAACAAGGCAAGAAAAACCTTTCGACCTGGGGCTGCACGTCAGACAGCACTCCACACTATTCTACGAAGTAGGAAAATTTGAAAAAGAATATCTAGAATATGTATATAACGTATGCCGCAAAGGCTTCGACCTTATACAGACGGAGTTCTTCGAATGCTTGCCTCTGGTACACCTCATGCCTGACAATGTAAAAAAGGTGTTCGTACACCACGAATTACGCTTCATACGAATAGAGAACGAAATATCACTCTTCAACAAGGTGACAGCAGCTGACACCATGCTGTTTCATGAAGTAAAGGATACGGAGATAGCACTGCTGAGACACTATGACAACATCATCGTACTGACCGACACTGACAAGGATATTTTGTCAAAAGAACTACACCATGCCGACATCTACGTATCACCCGCCCTTACTGACGCTGCCAAACAAAAGGACGCCATACCGTTCAAACCCGCACGGGAACTCGTATTCATCGGCAGCGGAGACCACTTTCCTAACGCAGACGGCGTATTATGGTTCGCAAAAGAAATAGCACCCATCTTGAAAGAAATGGGCTGCGACTTCAAACTGAATGTCATCGGGAAATGGAATGAGGAAACAACCGATATCGTACGAAGACTGTCTGACAGAGTTCATTTCACAGGTTTCGTTGACGACCTCACCACATTCATCAACGGAAAAATATCCATTATCCCTATTAGGATAGGTAGCGGTATGAGAATGAAAATCATTGATTCTGTGGCTGCAAGCGCACCTATCGTTACGACGTCGAAAGGATGTGAGGGGCTGGCGTTCAAGGACATGGAAGACTATGTTATTGCCGACAAACCAGAGGAGTTCGCCAAGGCTGTAACAAAGGTTATGGGAGACAACAAGCTACAGGAAAAAATGACTGTCAGTGCCGGGGCGAAACTTAAAGGAATAATGAATGCCGATGAACTTATCAAGAGAAGGATGGACTTCTACAGAAAATTACAAGCATGAGCAAAAGCATTACCGTAATTATACCGATATACAACGTTGAAGCGTATATAGCCGACTGCATCAAATCGCTTGCGGAGCAGACATACAAAGGTTTTGACATTATCGCTGTTGACGACTGCTGCACCGATGACTCTATAAAGACAATGCTTGACGCCATTAATACGTATACACTGCCAAAAGAACGCATACACATTGTAAGGCACGAACGCAACAGAGGGCTGTCCGCCGCAAGAAATACTGGCATAAAGGAGAGCAAAGCCGACTATGTATTCTTTCTTGACAGCGATGACACTATATCGAAGGATTGCATTGAACTGATGCACAACACCATCGAAATGTATGACGCTAAGGGAACCAGTGTGGATATGGTCATAGGTGACTATGCATTTGACGGACCAGAAATAGGATGTCCTAAACTGACTGCACCCGAGGGCATACTCAACAGAAAAAAATATATAAAAGAGTACTGCAAACAGCATGTCTATCCTATGGCATGGAACAGAATGACAAAAAGAGAATTTGTCCTCAACAACAATCTGCTCTTTGAGGAGGGACTTATACACGAGGATACCTTGTGGAACTTCATGCTGCTTAAATATCTCAAAAATGTAGTGACGATTAAGCGTGAAACGTACATATACAGGGTAAGACCAAACTCCATACAGTCATCTGACAACTACAAGAAGCATTTTGACGCTAATATATATATATTGGGAAAACTGTGCGACATTCAGTTCTCTACATGGTTCTTGAAATTCAACCGATATGTGTACGACTTCGTGGAACAAGAGAAACTAAGGCATCTTTACGACTGTTACCACAACAACTGCCCCATGTTCATACCGCAGTTATACAGCGTATGCAGAAAGCACAAGCACCTTACACCATGGCAGGCGAGAATGATTTGTTTCCCTAACAAAGGGCTTCTCGAAAAGATTTCTAAAAGGGACAAACACTATTCGCTTGCATACGATGAAGGACTGAAGCTCTTCACCAACCTGCCCAACACTTTATAGCCACCATATTGCCGCTACATCGCCAATTTCATATACACTGGCGGCATCAGCAAGACAACAGACGGGCTGACTGTCATGAGATAATTCCACCATGACAGCCAGCCCGTCTGCCATTGTAACTACGGACCTAATGTAAGCATTCCATCCAAACCGCATTGAACATAATTCGAGAAAGTGCTAACTTTGCACAAAAACTCGAATTATGTTCAATGCGGTTTGGATGGAATGCTTACGACCTAATGAC
>SAMEA104315434__coassemble_986_pt1 | contig 12785 bp, 13 predicted proteins | sample SAMEA104315434__metabat2_high_PE_014 | metagenome-assembled genome bin SAMEA104315434 (sample SAMEA104315434) | gut metagenome | biome: Monkey gut; feature: monkey-associated habitat; material: faeces | place: China | collected 2013
GAGAGGAACTGCTGCGCATCTGCTGGCCGAGCGATAGCTATGTGCTCGACAGAACGGTGGACGTAAACATCACAAGACTTAGAAAAAAGATTGGCAGATACGGCAAACACATAAAGACAAGGTTCGGTTATGGCTACACGTTTGAAGACTAAGTCCTTTCAGAGCAACCTGCTCTTCAGCATAGGCGGCATCTTTGTCATCTTCGCAGTGTGCTTTCTGGCGTACCAGTTCAAGCGCGAGAAGGAGTACAAGATAGACATTATGCACTCCCGTCTACAGATGTACAACTACGAACTGCTACAGACTCTTGGCGATTCCGTACTCAGTCCCGTAGCGTTCAACGACTATGTGCAGAGCCACTGGATGGACGATTTGCGCGTGACTATCGTCAGCCGTGACGGAAGAGTGCTGCTCGACAGCCAGCAGGAGGACGTCAGCCGCATGGGAAACCATCTGAAACGCGAAGAGATACAGGAAGCATTGCGCCATGGCAACGGCTTCGACATGAAGCGAGCATCGGTATATACACACGAGACATACTTCTATTCCGCCACTTTCATACCGAAGAAGCTCAGTCATGTAGGCGACATCATCATCCGTTCCGCCGTGCCTTACTCCTCGGAGCTGACACAGTCCCTGCAAGCTGACAATACTTATATATACTTCACGGTAATACTCACGTTGCTGATGGGACTGGCACTCTTTTATAATGCCTCGCGCATAGGCCGCCACATACGCTACCTTCGCGAGTTTGCAGTGCAGGCAGAGCGTGGCGATGCCCTTGACCATGAGTTGGAACGCAGGCTGCCTGACGATGAGCTGGGCGACATATCCCATACCATCATCGCCCTCTACTGGAAGCTGCGCCATTCAGAGATGGAGCGAGAACGCATCAAAAGGCAGCTCACACAGAATGCTGCCCATGAGCTGAAGACGCCTACCGCCAGCATAAATGGCTACCTGGAGAGCATCATTTCCAATCCCGACATGCCGCAGGAGAAGCGCCAGCACTTCCTGGAGAGGTGTTATGCGCAGAGCGAGCGCATGGTGAAGCTGCTCAATGACATGTCGACACTAACGAAACTGGACGAGATAGAATCGCCAGCGCAACGTCAAGTGACGGACACCGTAGTGGATGTAAGAAAGGTGATAGATAGCGTTCTTGACGATACCGCACTGCAACTGGCGGAGAAGGGTATCATACCGAATGTTGATTTGCCAGAGATGATACTCGTGCCAGGCGATCATTCCCTTGTATACAGCCTCTTCCGCAACCTTGTGGACAATGCTATTGCCTACGCCCAAGGAGCTGACAGGCTGACAATCAAGTGTAAATCGCAGGAAGAAAGCGATGGACAGTATTACGAATTTACGGTGAGTGACAACGGCATAGGAGTGGATGTGCAGCACTTGCAGCGCATCTTTGAGCGATTCTACAGAGTGGATAAGGGACGCTCGCGAAAGCTCGGTGGCACAGGTCTGGGACTTGCCATAGTGAAGAATGCGGTCATTGCACATCACGGTAAGGTGCATGCAGAGGTGACACAGGGTGGGGGACTGACGGTAGTCTTCACGCTGAAGAGGTAGCCGAATCCTAACACTAATGTCGCACTGTTGTAACAGTTTGGTAATATGGTCATGCTAACTTTGCATTGTAAACCAAATAATGCAATGACAATGGATATCAAACAGGCGGAAAAGATTCAAAGAACGTACAACAATATTCGTATAGCGGTGTTGGTACTGCTGGTGCTGGCGCTCTTCATGTTACAGTTTCTGAAATGAGAATTATAAGTCTGGCGTTAGGAGTTGTGTGTTTTTTTTCGTAACTTTGCCGAAAAAATAGCGAAGACATGAAATTGACGGCAGACAGCGGCAGCACGAAGACAACATGGATGGTGGAGCATGACGGTGGGAAACACCTGTTCCATACCCAGGGACTGAACCCTTTTTACATGACAGAAGCTGAGATGCAGCACATCATCAGTGAGGAACTGCTCCGTCAGGAGAACTTTCCTGAGGTAGTAGAGATAGAAGACGTGTGCTTCTATGGTGCTGGCTGCACCGTGGAGAAGTCGCCGTTGCTCCGCAGTGTGCTCCTTTCGCTTTTCCCATCAGCCACGAATGTGGAGGTAGGCAGCGACATGTTAGGAGCTGCCAAGGCACTGCTGGGCAACGAAGAAGGCATCGCCTGTATTCTTGGAACAGGTGCTAACTCTTGCCTTTATGACGGAAAGAAGATAGTAAGCAATGTGTCGCCAATGGGATTCATACTCGGTGACGAAGGCAGTGGGGCGGTATTGGGCAAGACTTTTGTTAATCTTTTGTATAAAGGAGGCCATGACGCCATGGTGGAGACATTCCAACGGGAGACGGGACTGACACAACCAGACATCATACAGCGTGTGTATCGGGAGGCTACACCAAACCGTTTCCTCGCTTCGCTCGCACCGTTTATAAGGCGGCATACGGACGAAGAGTGGATAGAAGAGATGGTAGTGGAGTGCTTCCGGCTCTTCTTCCTGCGTAATGTGGCGCATTATCATCGCAAGGACCTTGCCTGTTCGTTTGTCGGGAGCATTGCCTTTCATTTTGAAAGAGAATTGCGCCTTGCTGCTAACAAAGAGGGATATAAAGTCGGTAGAATAGTAAAAGAACCGCTTTTTGTGTAAAATTGTAAACAAAAGTCAAGAAAATCTATCATTTATTCAAAAATATTGAGTAACTTTGCACATCGATTTACAAAACAGCAAAGTTAATGAGCAATATTGTTTCTCTTGATATGCTACAGTCAACGGGTGTTGGCGCTTTGGCATTGGTATTGGGTATGGTATTGACAAGAAAGGTGGCAGTACTGCAAAAGTTCTGCATCCCTTCTCCAGTATCAGGAGGACTCATCTTCTCTTTATTCACCCTTGCACTGTATTCTTTCTGCAACATAGAGATAACTTTTGACGGAACATTGAAGGATGTCTTCATGCTTGCATTCTATACGTCAGTAGGTTTTCAGTCAAACCCTAAAGTGTTGAGGCAGGGCGGCAAGGCGTTGGTTCTGATGCTGATACTCCTTGTGGTGGTCATCACGCTTCAGAACATCCTGCCTCTCGGCATAGCCAGGCTGCTTGATGTGAACCCTCTTGTCGGCATGGCAGCCGGTTCCATCTCCATGGCAGGCGGTCACGGTACGGCAGGCGGTTTCAGTTCCGTCCTCGAAGGCATGGGACTGCATGGCGCACTGACCATCTCCATGGCGGCGGCAACGTTCGGTCTCATCTCTGGTTCTATGATAGGCGGACCTGTGGCAGAGCGACTGATACGCAAGAAGCTGAAGGCTGAGAGCATGGAGCCTAAGGATTATGAGGTAGACCCTGCCATGGCAGGTATCGAGAGCGACGAGGCGTCGCCGGCGGGACGTGCACAGCGTCTCAGCACCAGCGAATTGGAGTTCCAGCGTTACGCCCGCGCCACATACTATATACTCATCGTTATGGCAATCGGCGTGATGGTAAGCCGTCTGCTTCAGAGCACGGGCATAACCTTCCCTACCTACTTCGGTGCACTGATAACAGCCGCCTGCGTGAGGGTCATTGTGGAGGCTACGCCATATTCCAGTTGCCTTGAGATGGAGAAGATAGTCAGCGTGGGCAATATCAGTCTCTCTCTCTTCCTCGGTATGGCAATGATATCGCTGAAACTGTGGGAGCTTCAGAGTCTCGCACTGCCACTGATACTGATGCTTGTATCGCAGGTAGCGATGATGGCAGTAATCACCTACTTCATAGCCTTCCGCATTTTAGGGCGTGACTATGATGCAGCCGTGCTCGTGGCAGGCATCTGCGGCTTCGGACTTGGTGCCACACCTAACGCCATGGCGAACATGAGTGCCGTATGTTACAAGTACCATTACGCCTTGAAACCATTCCTTATCGTCCCTATTGTGGGAGCGATGTTCGTAGACCTCTTCAATACTGGTATCATAACCGTATTCCTTAACTGGGTAGGACAGTAACAATTCATATTGCAGATAATGCTTATGCCCCTGTAGTCAGTATCATGAACAGATTCGTGAAACTGCCTGCTGGGGCATAAGTCGTATATGAATGTGTCTCTATGTAATATTTATGCTCTTATAAAAAACTCCATGCTTTCAGCAGAATCATGTAGAGAATGGTGCCGCCGGCGATGGTGAAGAGCAGGTTGCGCTTCCACATATGGAGCATAATGGTCAGTGCCACGCCTATGAGCTGCGGCAGACCGTGGTGTGTAAGGCGGCCAGTGGCATCCGTGGCACTTGCGAAATGCACGTCCTTGAAACAGTATACCACCAGCATTCCGAATACGGCACTGGCGAGATACCTGCCGAGGAAGCGCACGAAACGAGGTGTCTTGTCAGCCGATGGGAAGACAAGGAAAGGCAGACTGCGCGTAAGGATTACCGCCACTGCCATGATGCTTATGGTAAGAATGATATTGGTGGTATTCATTATGAGCGTTTGACCTCCTTTCTATATTTGAAATACAGTACTGCAAGGATGCAGACCATGGAGGGGATAATGAAGTTGTCTTTGCCGAAAACGGCAAGACAGCAGGCGGTGCTCAGTATGCCGAGCCATGCAGAACTGTGCGTCTGCGGATTGCGCAGATAGTCATCCATGAAGATGGAGACGAACATGGCAGTGACCACGAAGTCCAGTCCCTCAAGGCTCTGCATAGCCTCGCTGCCTATCAGCGCAGCCAGCCCGAAGCCCATGATGCCACCTGATATCCAGTATGCGTAGTCAAGCACAGACACCCACAACTGCCTCTTGAAAGACCCCTGCTGACTGTAGTTTATGGCAAACGTTTCGTCGCTCATCCAGAATATGAGGAACGGTTTGCGCCATCCTGCCCCGCGGAAACGGTCGAGCATGGAGATGCCATAGAAAAGGTGTCTCGCCCCGACGAGGAATGCCACGGCAAACGCCGCAATGGGATTGAACGCCCCGACTAGTATAGTCAGTGCGAGGAACTCTACCGAACCACTGTATATGAACATCGCCATCGCCACGGGCACCCATAGTGGGTAGCCCATGCCGGCGGCGAGCAGTCCGTATGTCACACCGAGAAACCAATAGGCGCCCAATACGGGAATGGAGAGCCTGAAGGCATCACGAAAATCCTGCATAAGTGATAGTTATCCTGTTTGTTTTGCGTTAGAACCTGACGTATGCTTCCGCCCAAAGTTCGTTGTAGTTCGTCTTCTGCCCCTTGGCAGCCAGCGTGCGGTCGTGCACGTAGTTGTACTGCACTTGGAACATAAGGTTCTTGTGCAGCTGGAAGTTAGGGCATACGGAGTAGATGGACTTGGTAGAGTTCCATGAGGCATCGTCACGATATACGTCATACTTTACGTATGTCTTGAGCCATGGAGTGCAAGGCACGCCCACCGTAGCGTACCATGCATCGGCCCTGCCTCTGCCGCTGACGGTGTATGCCCCATCGTCATTCTTCTTGTAGTCGCTGATTTTATGGCCAGAAGAATGAGCGTATTCCGCACGCATAGTCCAATCATTTCGGTCGTACTTCGCACCTATGAGGTATCTGTTTCTGTCCACTGTGATGCCGTTAGAGGTGAAGCTGCCCGTCCATCCGAACACGCCGATGAAGAGACCCTTCACGGGCTGCACCTGCAGTGTGCCGAGCACGTCCTTCCTTGAGTCCACATCCGATGAGTTGATACCCTGACCGTTGGCCACCATCACCTGATAGTGCAGCAGGCGGTGACCGTCCTTCGCTACGGGGAAGAGGTCGCCCTGTAACTGGATGCCCTGGTCGCGGCCACCGTTGCTGCTGGTCTCCGCACCGATATAGTCATTGTATCCCGTCAGCTTCTGAGTGAGCTGTGAGTAGTCGCCTACGCCGACGTCCCATGGATTCATAGGATTCTCAAAGCCGAAGGCACGCTTGTACTGACCAGCCTTGATGCGCAGCTCCTTGTATTTCTGCCACTCCACGAAGAAGTCCTTCATGTGAAAAGACGAATTGTTAGTCTGCACCTGTATGCGATAGGCAAAGTCTTTCAGTATTCTTCCGTCCACATAGAATCTTATCAGTCGCTGGCTGAAGCCCGTTCCCGAGTGTGCCCCGTCCTTGCTGGTATAGGCATACTTGCCGATGAAGTAGCCACCAAACTTTGGTGGAGTGACATAGTCGGTGATGCTCCTTCCGTATTTCATCTCCTCAGCGTCATCAATCTTCTTCATGCCAGATGCCACGGCACGGTTAACGTAATGGGTAATGAAGCCCTCTTCCAGTCGTTCGTCAGACGCAAACTCCTCCGTCTGCGCAGGTTCGCTCTCTTTTATCGTCGTTTCCGTGCTTACCTCTGCGGCTGCTGGCAGAGCGGTGAGAGCCAAAAGTGGTAGTATATGTTTCATAGTGGTTGTTTGGTTGTTTGGTTGTTTTGTTACAAAATTACACATTATTTTTCAAAAAGCCGTGGTGTCGGTGCGCATAAATGCAAAAATAGCGGTAATATTTCTTTTTTCTCGAAAAAAAATGCTAACTTTGCAGCGCAGTTGTCAGCGGATAGTGCTGGCAATACTGCAAACCAATACTAAAACGAAAACATAATAATCATAAATGGCAACAGAAATTACTAAGGAGGTAACGAGCTCACATGGCTCTGACCTCAACAAGCAGGAGGAATTCTTTCAGAAGTTCCGTAAGCAGATTATCATTGCTGTAGTGGCAGTGATTGTCATCGTAGTAGGATGTGTATTGTATAACACCGTTATCGCTGGTCCGCGTGAGGAGAAGGCTTCTACCGCACTGGCAAAGGCTCAGGAGGCTTTCGGTCAGTCTGACTATCAGAAGGCTCTCAACGGTGATAAGACCCAGGAAGGCTTCATCGCGGTAGCCGAGAACTATGGCGGCACCGATGCTGCAAACCTTGCCAAGCTCTATGCAGGTCTCTGTTATGCCAATATGGGCAAGTGGCAGGAGGCTGTAAAGTATCTTGATGGATTCTCAGCACAAGACGATGCTATGATTAGCCCTGCTGCAACAGCAGCCCTTGGCAATGCATATGCTCACACTGGCGATATAGACAAGGCCGTAAGTGAGCTGAAGAAGGCTGCAAAGATGGCAGACAGCGAGTCAGAGGATGGTGTGAACAACAGTCTCTCACCTACATTCCTCATCCAGGCTGCTCGTCTGCTCGAAAGCCAGAACAAGACCGCTGAGGCTCTTGAGATATACAAGGATGTAAAGGCCAAGTACGTCAACAGCACTGCTGCGCAGGATATTGACAAGTATATCGAGCGTGCTTCAAAGTAAAAATGACTGCACTTCAAGGTAAGATATAATACAAGGTACTTACTAATGAGAACAAACAGATATTTCACTCCGCTGCTTATCCTGCTCATGGGATTGCTCTTCGTGGCATGCAAGAAAGAAAACAAGGCCACAGAGGACATCATAGTAGACAAGATAGTGGAAAAACCTCAGAACACACCGCAGCGCATGGAGCGCGATGAGCGCAAGGGCACTGTGAAGTGGGTAGGTGGTGCACAGTACAGCTACGACATCAAGAGAGAGGCTAATGACTCCCTCGCCATGGTGGAAAACCACGGGGTGAAATATCATGATAATAACATACACCTTACCGTCTACCGCAGCGACGGCACGGTATTCTTCAAGAAGACGTTCTCCAAGGCCAACTTCTCACCAGTACTGCCAAAGCAGTTTCAGGACCACGGAGTGCTCCTTGGCATGAACCTCGACAAGGCTGACGGCAACAACCTGCGTTTCATAGTCAGTGTTGGTTCGCCAGACGACAGCAATGAAGAGTTCTACTACGTCGTCATGAAGCTCAATAACTTCGGTGCCACAAGCGCAGAGAAGTATGATGGGGCAGCAGACGGAGAGCAAGCAGAAAGCGCTGAGACAGCGCAGGAATAAAACAAACAGAACCTAACAAAACATAAACAATAATCAAACAATAACCAAACAAATACACTTTACACCTAAAACAAACACCTATTTTCACTAAATCTATATCGAGATAATACTACAGCCGGTCATTGGAACGTGTGCATCATGAATGAACACCGCCCGATGGCCGGTTCCTTTTTGCCCCTGTAAGGGGCTCATAGCGCAGCGTAGGGGTTTGCTCCTATGAACACAAACAAAGTGCCACCACCTTTTTGCCCCTGTAAGGGGCTCATAGCGCAGCGTAGGGGCTTGCCCCTATGAACACAAACAAAGCGCCACCACCTTGTGCCCCTGTAAGGGGCTCATAGTTCAACATATAAGGGAACAACAACAAGGCGACATTGAAATATGAGCCCCTTACAGGGGCGCAAGTGGAGAGACGAACATGATTTTGACATAGGGGCAAGCCCCTACGCTAAGCTATAAGCCCCATACAGGGGCAGAGTGTAGGTCAATGACCGAGGACATAGGTGCAAGCCCCTGTTCTATATTATAGCGTCCCTTTCAGGGACTTGTCACTCAAAATGTCGGATTCTCCCACCCGAAAATGCGTTGGAGTAGTAAGTTCAAGGTCTTTTCATTCTTTTTTCTCAAGAAAAGATAGTATATTTGCAGTAGTATTCGGCAATATCAACATTAGTTAAGTAAGCAAATGAACATACGAAACACAATCAAGAACATCAAAGACGGTGATGCCAGCAAGGCACAGTTCGTGCGCTTCATCATCAATGGCTGCCTCGCTGCTGGCGTGCACTATGGCGTCTACCTTATAGCCCTTATGGTGATAGACTCCTGTTTCCCTGGCATCATACGCTATATGTCGCGGACTGACGCCACGAGTCTGGCATATATCATAGGCTATCTTGTAAGCTTTGCCGTCAACTTCTACTTCACCTGCATCTTCACCTTCCGCGCCTCACCGTCATGGCACAGGTTTGTGGGCTTCTCCGGCAGTCATTGCGTCAACTTCCTGCTCCATGTGCTGCTGTTCAAGGTATGCATGCACGTCAGTGCATATATAGGAATAGACAACCTCACCGCTACGCTCATAGCTCCGTTTATCGTCATGGGAATAGCTATGCTGGTGCAGTTTACCATACTGAGGGTCGTCTTCCGAAAAAAATAAGGACTTTCACAGGAAAAACAGTATCAGTGTAGATAGACTGCATAGAAGCGTTGTAACTTTGCACCTGTAAACGTAAAACAATCAAAACAGAAAACTATGAAAGAACTGATTTGCCCAAATTGCCACAAGGCATTCACCGTGGATGAGGCAGACTACGCCTCTATCGTCAACCAGATAAAGACCGCAGAGTTCCACGCAGAGGTAGACCGCAGGCTGGCGGAGCTGCACGACCGTCATAAGGCGGAGCAGGAACTGGCTGCCGCCAAGGCACAACAGACCTTCCAGAGCGAGATAAGCCGGAAGGAGAATGCACTGACTGCCAAAGAGGCGGAGATAGAAAGACTGCGCAGTGAGCTTGCCGCCATAGAGCAGAAGAAGCAGGCGGAGCTACGCATAGCCCTTGCCGAGAAGGAAAGGGAGATAACGAGTCTGAAGGCGTCAGTGGACGCTGGTGACAGCAGACTGAAGATAGCTGTGATGGAGGAGCAGCGCAAGGCAGAGGAGACCATACAAGGCAAGAACAGCGAGATTGCCGGACTCAAGGCGGCTGCCGAACTGGACAGGCAGAAGGCTGCGATACATGAGAATACCATTAAGGAGCAGTATGAACTGAAGCTGAAGACTGCACAGGAGCAGGTGGACTACTACAAGGACCTGAAAACGCGCATGTCCACAAAGATGATAGGCGAGACGCTGGAGATACACTGCTCCACACTCTTCAACCAGATGCTGCGCCCTATGATGCCAGGAGCATATTTCGAGAAGGACAACGATGCCTCTGAGGGCAGTAAGGGCGACTTCATCTTCCGCGACTACGGTCCGGACGGCACGGAGTACGTATCCATCATGTTCGAGATGAAGAACGAGGCAGACACTACTGCCACCAAGCACAAGAACGAAGACTTCTTCAAGAAGCTGGATTCTGACCGCCGCAGCAAGCATTGTGAGTATGCAGTGCTCGTGTCGTTATTGGAGCCCGACAGCGAACTGTATAACGGGGGCATAGTGGACGTGTCATACCGGTACGACAAGATGTACGTCATTCGTCCACAGTTCTTCCTGCCTATTATCTCGCTCCTCGTCCAGACGTCAAAGAAGAGTCTGGAGTACAAGGAGAAGCTAGCGGTGGCGCAGAGCCAGTCTATCGATGTCACCAACTTCGAGAACCAGCTGCTGGACTTTAAGGACAAGTTTGCCAACAACTACCGCCTTGCGAGCGAGAAGTTCAACAAGGCGATAGACGAGATAGACAAGAGCATAGACCATCTGCAGAAGATAAAGTCCGCACTGCTCGGTTCAGAAAACAACCTGCGCCTTGCCAATGATAAGGCTGAGGCACTGACGATAAAGAAGCTGACGCGCAAGAACCCTACGATGAAGCAGAAGTTCGAGGAAGCACGAGCAGCAAACCGTGCTGTGGAGGAGGAGTAAAGCTCCTTGTAGAAATGGTAAATTTCGGAAACACTGCAATTGCAGCTTTATTGCTCGGCTAAAGCTATCAAATCGCAGTGCAATATCTATCTGATTGCACTGCGAAAGCATAGTTATTACACTGCGATTTGATAGCTGTCTTATTGTGTTTTTATAAATAATTGAAAATCAAAGAAATAAGGACGTGTTTTTCTTTGTGGCTCAAAATGGTAAATTCGGGAACAGAAAATTTTGAAGCCGCATACCCTGTAATGGTTGTCATGCCTGCTTGCGCTTTGGCATTAGGTATCATTTTTACGTTGATATCAGTTGCAAATCCCCAAAATTCTATAGAATTTTGGGGATTTGCTCTTTTGGGTTGTTCGCTCATGCAGAATCGTTCATGAAGCGATTGAGAGGACCTGCTTGTTTCTGGTTCATCCGACATTTCGAGTGATGAATATAATGATGATAATCACTCCCTGCCCCTTATAGGGGCGTAAGCAGGTTTATGACCGAGGAGATAGGGGGCAAGCCCTTATTCTACATTGTCGCATCCCATTCAGGGACTTACCACTCGAAATGTAGGATGAACCTTGTTTCTATCAATTTAATGTGAAATGAACCGAAGAAATATTTAAATCCCAAAATTTATAGTGATTTTGGGATTACTGTATTTTTTTACTATCTTTGCACCGAATGTAAGGCTATAATATTGATAAGTAAATGTTCAGAATACACACCTGCTTATGAAAGAAAATAATTTAGAATACTTATGATACGACGACAATTACAAGACGTGATTCGTTTATGGGCAGGTTAGGACAACCTGCCCAGTGCATTATCGCTGAATAGTAAGCATTCCGTCCCAGCCGCATTGAATATAATTCGAAAAAGTGCGAACTTTATGTTATTCATCTTTTAATCTTTCGTCAATGAACAAAATAATGCCATTACGCCACTCTTCCTCATGTCCTTCCCTTACTCCCGCTGCCATCCAAAATGCATATTTCCCTTCTGTCATCTTTGAAAGTTGGGATTTGTCACTACCATATCTGAATTCAATATGATAAGTGGACTTTGGAGAGTCTGGCATAAACCAAAAATAGCGGAACTCGTCAAGGTTGCCATCAACACTTTCAAAGATGTAGTTGCCATTGCCATCCACCTCTATGAATTTATACTTGTGCGAGAAAATAAGTTTCTTGTTGGAGTCATAACCAGCAATTCTGTTACCCCTTATCTCAAAACGACTTATCCCTTGCAGGAAAGAACAGCAAAACTGCATATTGTTGTTTTGCTTGTTGTATGCAATAGCTTCTGTTCCTATTCTTTTGCCTTGACACATAGCTTGGATAGCGGCTATAACGCTATCAGCCTTGACTGAATCAATGTATTTCAAGGTTTCAGACTTCCATAAATCGACGTATTCTGTGCTAAGACAAGTATTTTTGGAAAACAGTTCTATGTAAGAACCTTTAAGACCTTTAATGAACTCCCCACCAGATATCTGCTTGTCTGTCACATTCTGTGCCTTTGCACCAATCAGCATAATCTGTGCAAAAGTGCAAACCAATAATATTCTCTTCATTTTGTGTTGCAGTTTATAATGTTTAAACGCCCTCCTTTTTCATTCTGCAAAGATACAACTTATTTGTATTTCTTACAATACCTGGAAATTGTGATTTGCAGGCTGAACCTAATTGATTGGAAAACATAGAAAATGTCCCAACCTCTCGGTCTAAAAATAATAATTTGGATAAAAGCCGAAGCGACGCGATTGCCTCGCTCGGCATACCTTGACTTATCTGCGGAACACATATCCATCCTCGAAGATGTTGTCCGATAGGAACAAATCCCTTGCGAACGCCTTGTAATCGAAATAGAAAGCGAGATTCCGACACTTCATATTCCACCATGCGGTCTTCAAAGTTGGCCATTAAGGTGCGGTCTTCCATATTGATGCTTTCGACATAGCCGAGGTCTCCATTGAAGACTTCTTTGTCATAGTTGTTGCGGATTTGCATCACCCTATCGCCCTTGCGGTAGTTGTAACCGCCACGGCTCAGTCCATCCTTGGTGGGGTTCAACGCTTCTTGCAAGAGGAGATTGAGGTTGGCTGAACCTACAACGCCTCGTTGCATAGGGGTAAGCACCTGTATCTTGCTCAATGGAACATGATAGCTCTTGGGTAGCCTGTTCTTCACAAGATTGACAGTGGCGGTAGCAATCCAAGAGACTGGCTAAATGATGTATTTTCTAAAATAGCAGGGAA
>SAMEA104315434__coassemble_1138_pt1 | contig 11466 bp, 9 predicted proteins | sample SAMEA104315434__metabat2_high_PE_014 | metagenome-assembled genome bin SAMEA104315434 (sample SAMEA104315434) | gut metagenome | biome: Monkey gut; feature: monkey-associated habitat; material: faeces | place: China | collected 2013
TTGGTTGATTGGTTGTTTGGTTGATTGGTTGTTTGGTTGATTGGTTGTTTGGTTGATTGGTTGTTTGGTTGTTGAATGCTGCCTTAGAAACGGCTGCACACGAGGACAGTGGGCTGGCATGGCGGGTCTACACTGCCAACAACTAACCCCCCAACAACTAAAAGACCAAACAACTAAACAACCAAACAACTAAACGACCAAACAACCAGATTAATACTTTTCTTCATATTCCCGCTGCATCTTCTCCATGGAGAAGTGTTGCATGGCGTAATCGTGCGCCTTCTGTCTGAGGGCAGGCCTGTCGCAGTGTGGCAGTATGTCCTCAAAGAGTGTCAGCCACTGGTGCAGGTCATTGTTGTCAACAGCTAATGGCCAGTCGGGTGGGAGAGTGTCCGCCAGCCCCGCGCAGCGGTTTATCAGCAGTGGCACACCATTCATCGACGCCTCTATAGCCAGAATGCTCAGTCCCTCGTGCAGGGAAGGCATGATGATATAGTCGAATGACGCCATGAAGGTGGAGATGCCATGTATGGGAGGCGAGATATTCACGTTGCCCTGTCCTCGCAGTGCCTCCACCATGGCCTGCTGTCTGCCAGCACCGAGGATGTGGAAATGGTATCGAGGGTCATGCATCAGAGCCTTGACTATAGAGTAGAGCGTGGCGATGCCCTTCTGCTCCTCCAGTCTGCCGGCAAAGAGAATGTTGACCTTCCCTGGCACAATGCCAGCATAGGGTCGCTGTCTGACGGGCGTTACACCATTATATATAATAGGTGGCATGGTGCCGTAGCGTCTGTGATAAGCCTCCTGCACGTTAGGCGAGATGGCGATGTTAGCCTTGCGCTGCTTCATGAAGTGCTCTACCAGTGCTCCCGTCAGACGCATGCCCGACCATAGGGCGGTGTTATGAATGGTGCGCACCACCTTCACCTTGATAAAAGGAAACAGCCGCAGCGACAGCCATATCGCCATGTCGGGCATCTCCGTATGGCTGTGTACCACATCGGGGCGATAGCGCAGCCACAGAAAGAGGAAACGCAGGGGGAAGAGAATGGAGATGAGGCGGTCCACATAGCAGTGCAGATGGAAATAGATGGGCATCCATGACCTGTGGCAGGGGATACCCTTGTTGTGCAGTTCCTCAATCATCTGCCGTGTGAATGCGCTGTGCCCTCGCTGCAGTTCCACGATATGGTGGCGGTAACCCTCGCTCCTTGACGAAGCGATACAGATGGCCACCTGTTCCGCCCCACCAACGTCAAGCCTTGATATGATATGGAAAATTGTTTTCATCTGAATATTTACTTAATAGCCTTGATGACCTTTGCCATGTCTGCCGTGCAGTGCTCTATGTTATACCACTGCTCAGCCAGCCTTCTGCCGTTGCGTCCCATCTCCTTTGCCTTGTCGGGATTAGCAAGGATATAGTTTATGGCATTGCGCCATCCCTCCACATCGCCTACGTCTACCCATATACCGCATTTCTCGCGCTCTATATCCATCGGCATCTGAGTATTGCGTGTGCAGATGATAGGCAGTCCGAGGGCGATGGCCTCCACTACGGTGGTCAGCCCCACGGTATAGTCTGACTGCAGGCAGCATATCACCACGCAGCCAGCCCTGTTCACCTTCTTGCTCATCTCACGGAACGCCATGCCCTGGATGTAGTTAAGGTGAATATTCGCCTCCAGTCGCAGTCGGCTGAAGATGTCATTGTAATCATTGCCAAGGTAAGCCCTGCTGGTGTAGATATACAGCTCTCCTCTCGTCTTGTTGAATGCCTCCACCAGTGTCGGCATGTCGCGCAGCTCCTTGCCCGTGGTGATAAAAGCGTCAGCCTGCCGCTCAGCCTTCTCCTCCGCCATGAGGGTATCATAATACTTCAGGTCCGCCCCCCAGTGAGCCATGTGCAGACGCTCCCTGCGAGCCTTGGACGACAGCAGCGAGTCGGCAATGAGCTTCTCGGAGAAGAAGAACATCTCGTCTATACCGCAGTAGAACAGCCTTGCTACCAGCTCGCGCAGAGGGTTGGCGGCCTTCTTGATGCGTTGGTGGTGCCATACCACGATGGGTTTGCGGTACAGTCCGAGGGCGCGGAGGAAGATGATAATCTCCAGTCCGCGGAAGGCATTGCCATAGAGCACGTCATAATGCTTGCGGCATGTCAGCACCTGCCAGGCGTTGTATAACGACAGCTTCCATCGGGACTTGAACTCACGGTAGGGGTGCATCACCATCTCTATGCCGTGCTCACGGAAGTGCGTGGCACCATAGAGCAGATGACCAGGGAATCTGCCCCTCTGCCATTCGCTCCACATGAACTGCGTGTCCTGCTGGTTGTAATAGTATATGGTCATTTTTAAGTGTTAAGTATTAGTGATTATTTAAGTGTTAAGTATTAGTGATTAAGTATTAGTGATTAGTGATTAGTGATTAGGTAATGCGTGGAACAAACACTTAATCACTAATCACTAATACTTAATACTTAACTTAATCACTAATCACTAATACTTAACACTTAATCAAGTGTCCCGCAATGAGGGTGAGGTTATATCCCCACATGAAGATTGTGAGGGCGAGTATGCTGCCGATGACTATAGCGTTGGCAAGTATGTTCATCCTTGTTGCTTTGATAAGATACGCTACTGCTACAGGTATGCAGAACGCCCAGTGGGCCGTCATGATGTAAGCGTCAGAGTTGGCGAACTCCAGACCTACGTGCAGCAGCATGTCGAAGAGGAACATGGAGAGCGTCATCCACATCAGGCGGCTCCGCCTGCCGCACCATACACCACCGATGAACAGCAGTACTATCAGTGCCTCAGCGGCATAACACCACCAGTGTGTGTATCTCACAAGAGCGGGGCGCGACTTGTTGGCATCCTGAAGTGTGTACTTGTCGTGAAGTATGAAGCCCTCCCCGAAGATATTCTCCGTCAACGAAGGCAGACGGTCTATATGATGCTCAGTGTTCGTCACAATGTCGAGCTGTAGCAGTTGTTTCTTCCTCATCTCCTTGCGGCTCGCCTTGTCATGCTCCCAGCGCTTGGCAAACACCGAGTCGCGCTGCGCCTTCTTCGTCATAAGCTCGTTGTTGCTCCTCGTCTCCTCCGCCTGAGTGGTCTCCTGTTGGTAGAAGTAAAGTCCGCCAATGATAGCGAGAGGTACGAGATATGCCGTGAAGTGCACCACGATACGCCCGAAAGGCTTCCTGCCCCATTGTGTGAAGAGGTCTGCCAGACCAATCTTCACCATATTTGTCAGCGTCACTCCCGTGGAAACGAAGAGTAGTGGCAGCGACTGCCACAGCGGCATGGTGCGCCCATGCTCTATCGCCTTGCCTGCAAGATAGACGGCAAGCAGCAGCAGAGGCAGCGTGATGGACATGTGGTCGGGAGTGAAGGTCACCAGCATGATGTGCGAGAAGGAGAAAAACCATGCCGTGAGCAGTGCGCTGATGCCGAAGCTCATGTGTAGGATGCGGCGCATGATACGGAAGGTAAGCAGCCATGACGCCAGGGCCAGCAGGGTCCATACCACTGCCACGATGAAGATGGCGCAGTTAATCTTATATTCCTCCATCAGCCAGCTGTTGAGTTCTGACAGCGGCCATACCATAGCCGCTAACAGCGGATGGCGTGACAGTACGTACAACGGGCGCCATTGCGACACCGTGATATACGTATAGGAGTCAAAGCCCGAAATCTCAAAGCGTGGGAAGAAAGCACTCCAGAAGCCTACCTTCGGGTTCGTCCATATATCATAATGGTATTGCAGCATCATCATGTTGAGGCATGCCATTAGCAGTATGCCGATGACGGTCATGATGAGTAACTCTTTTTTAGTGGTCATGTTGGTTGTTTAGTACTGGGAGGGCAGGTTTTTAACCTGCCTTTGGTTGTTTGGTTGTTTGGTTGAGTGGTTGAGTGGGTTTTAGGTTGTGGATCTGTCCTCCTAAAACGAAGTCCAATCCTAAAGACCCACAACCCAAAACCACCAAACCTTCTAATCCATAAAATAGCTACATATCACGGTCATGTTCCATGCAAGGCACCATAGGGCGAGCATTGCGATAACCGGTATGATGAATCTCGTAACTCTCTGTCTTCCCTCAATCCTCTTGATGAGATACGCCATGGCGATAGGCATAACGAAGAGATAGTGGGCGGACATGATGTAAATCTCATTGATGCCGAACCCCAGTCCCATGTGCAGTGCCATGTCCATGAAGAAGAAAGACATCGCCACCCACATGAAGTGCTCCCGCCTGCCATGCCATATACCACCGATGAAGAGCAGCACGAGGAAAGCCTCCACCGCATAATTCATGATGCTCCATGGCAGGGAATAGCGCACTACCACAGGACGACTGCGGAATACATCACCCAGAGCATAGTCAGAATGCAGCTGTATCGCCTCGCCGAAAAGATTCTCCACGGCAGCGTCAGTGCGCGAAGTGGTCTTGTCTGTCCAGTTCATGAACTCTCCCTTGGCGATAGGCTTGCCAGAGTTTTTGTTCCATATCTTCTTATGGTCGGCACGGTATTTCGCTTTGGCACGCTCGTTGCGTATGCGTTTCACCTCTTTATTGATAGCGGCTGCGCTCTTGTCCTTAATGGTGTCCGTCACCTGTTGGCGGATGAGTTCTGCGTTAGCCTTGTCCTTGCGAGCCTTTATCTCATGTCGCGCTACCTCTTTCGGCCACTGCCAAGTCTTGTACTCCCATCGTGCCACGCCCCATATCACCGCTGATGGTATCACTACCGCCAGCAGCAGATACTGCCATCTGAAGAACCTCCAACGCCTTGTGAACAGTGCTGCAAGGAATACCTTCAGACCATTGTTGAGCGATATGCCCGCTGTTAGAATGAAGAGACATATTGTCTGCCACATGTTAAGGGCGGAGCCACGCTTCAGCTTCTCGCCACTGAGCCACAGAGTGAGGAGCAGCATGCACTGCGACAGCACGAAATGGTCGGGGGCGAAGGACGACAGCATTATGAAGCCGAAAGAGAAATACAATGCAGAAAGAGCGAGGGTATAGCCACGTGCCAAACCTATCACATTGTGCATGATGCGATAGAGGAAAACAAAAGAGTATGTAGCGCACGTGATGAGCACCAGTGAAGTAAGAATGGTGGCGCAGTTGATGCCAGTCAGCCATATCAGCCCTTGATTAATGAGATACAGCGGATACATGAAAAACGCCAGCAAGGGATGGCGGTAGATGTTGTATGCAGGAAACCAGTCGGACAATACCTCATACGTCAGAGGGTCAAAGCCCGACACTGCGTATGTCTTTACGAACAGCTTGTGGTAGTTGTCCGTCAAGACGCTGAACGCCTTCCAGTAGCCGCATACGTTGATAGCGTTGAGAATGCAGACGAATAGTGCCGTCATGGCGGTGGGGATGCGCTCCTCACGGCGTATGGTCACTATATCCTTTATAATACCTATGATATTCATTAGCCTTGTTGCTTGTAAACTTCAATATATCTCTCCGCCACGCTGCGCTCACTGTATTCCTGCATCACCTTCTCTCTTGCAGTCTTGGACAGGCGCATGGCGTTCTCAGGGGCGGTGACATAGAATATGCCTTGCGCCAGACTCTCCGCACTCTTGTATTGTGCCACAAAGCCGTTCACCTTATGGTCTATCATTTCTGGTATTCCGCCCACGTTGAAGCCTACGCATGGCGTACCGCACGCCATAGCCTCCATAATAGTGTTAGGCAGGTTGTCTTGTAACGATGGCGTGACGAAGGCATCGGCAGCGGCATAGAGCGCAGCCATTCTCCTGGGGTCGTTCACCTGTCCGATACACGTTGTCTTGATGTTGCGAGGCATCAAAGCCTTGGTGGACTGTGCACTGCCTCCTACGAGCAGCACCTCCACGTCTGGCAGATACGCTGTGGCTTGAATGAGATAGTATAGTCCTTTACGTTCATCCGTCACCTTCTGACAACCGAACAGAATCTTTGTGCCGTCAGTGGAGAGCCCCAGCAGTTGGCGTGCTTCCGCACGGTCCATAGGTGCGAACAGCGTGGTGTCGATGGGGTTAGGTATTGACAGCACCTCTATGCCTTTGGCTATTGCGCTGGTCCGTGCCATGGAGCCGAGCCATTGGCTGCATGTGACGAAGGTGATGCGCCCCTCAGAGTAAATACGGCGCTTGGCATTGAAAACTCTCCGTGCCACACCGTGCGTCATGCTGTAGCGCAGCAGTGGGCAGTTGCCGCAGTCCTTCTCATATCCATGGCAGTCATCGCTGTAGTGGCAGATACCAGTCATGGCCCATTGATCATGCATGGTCCATACTATACGCTTGCCGCTATGCACTATCCTTCGCAAGGTGTGGAGCGAGATGAATCCCTGATTAATCCAATGAAGGTGAATGACGTCAGCCTCCTTGAACTCTGGCGTATTGATAATGTCGTCACCGATATTCGCAATGTCCGCGGCAAAGAGATATTCCATGTGCAAACCAGTGGTGAGCCATACGCACAGTCGCTCTATGAGGGCTGGGATGCCGCCCCACTTCTCCTTCCAGAAAGGCAGGTCAAGGCTCTTGCGCGACAGCATGGTTGCCTCCACGCCATTAGCGTTGAGAGCCTTCAGCAGTCGCGAGGCAGCGATGGCGGCACCACCCGTCTTGCTGAAAGTGCTAAGAATCAATACTTTCATTTCTTCTTTATAGCTAAGAATATTCTACCGATAAATGAGCCTAACAGCACACCGAGCGAGTTACACAGCGCATCGAGCCAGTCGCCAGAGCGGTAGGTGGTCAGGTAAGCCTGGGCCAGTTCCACCGCTATGCCCATGAGTACGGGCAGCAGAATGCCGATGGTAAGAAGGCGGCGCCATGCTATCACTTCATGATGAAGAAGATACTCCACCCAGATAACAGCAGAGAGAGTGCCATACATGGCAAAGTGAGTCCATTTGTCAATGAAGCTTATCTCGTCAAGAGGAGTCTCTGGTACAGGAATCATGCACACCACCCATATTACTAAGGCAATGGCAAAGCTGAGTGGATAGTGAAGTTTATAGTCTTTTTTCATCGGATAATATGCGTTTTTATACGGTTTTTGCCGTTACTTATGTGCAAAGTTAAACTATTTTTTGTAATTTTGCAAACAAAAAGGCATATTATGGCTTTTATAGCGTGAGTATTCCACAATAAACTTATAATGCAAAATTCTGAAGAAAAGAAGAGAACAAGTTTTAATTCTCGAATAGGTATGATACTTGCCACGGCAGGTGCAGCCGTGGGATTAGGCAATGTATGGCGTTTCCCAACAACCACTGGTGAGAATGGTGGTGCTGCTTTTATTCTGATATACCTTGTTTTTACTGTATGTCTCTGCTTGCCAGGCATGGTGAGCGAGATACTCATAGGCCGTCATGGTGGTGGCAACTCCATGCACTCCTATTCCGTAGCTGGAGGCAGCCGCTACTGGGGACTGACGGGAGTGATGGGCATGGTGTGCGCATCCATAATCCTCGGCTTCTACAGCGTGGTGGCAGGATGGTGCCTCTATTATCTCATTATGGCATTGGGCGACAATGTACTGGGTACGAAGGAGTTCATAGCGGGTGAGTTTGGCAGGCTGGTGTCTAACCCATGGCTCCCTTCGGTGCTTGGACTGGTATTCATATTCCTCACCCATGCCATTATAGTGCGAGGAGTGCAGAAAGGTATAGAGAAAGCCTCAAAGGCCATGATGCCCGTGCTCATCATACTGATGTTCATCCTTATCTTCGCATCCTGCATGCTGCCAGGAGCTATTGACGGTATAAGTTTCCTGTTCCACCCGGACTTCACCAAGATAAACAGCACCGTGCTCTATGAGGCGATAGGGCAGTCATTCTTCTCCCTCAGCCTTGGAGCTGCGTGTATATGCACGTATGGCGCATATTTCCAGAAGGATGCCAATATCCTCAAGGCATCGGTGCAGATAGCTGGCATAGACTGCGGAGTGGCTATCATGGCTGGACTTATCATTTTTCCTGCCGCCTTTGCCGTAGGCGTACAGCCTGATGCAGGACCGAGCCTTATCTTTCTTACACTGCCTAACGTGTTTGAGACAGCATTTCCGCATGCCGTGGCATACGTGGTATGTATCATGTTTTTCGCACTCCTCACGCTGGCTGCCCTCACTTCCACCATTTCCCTGCATGAGATAGGCACCTCCCTAATGTCGCAGGAGATGAAGATTTCACGCAGCAGAGCGGCATGGATAGAGACAGCATTCTGCGGAGTGATAAGCGTTCTCAGTGCTCTGTCCATGGGACCATGCCCTATGGGCTTCTTCGGAGCATCACTGTTTGACAACTTCGACAGTCTTACCTCCACCATCATGCTGCCACTCGGAGCTTTCATCACTTCTATAGTGGTAGGATGGCGAATGCCTCGGGAGGTGATAATGGAGGAGCTGACCAGCAGTGGTCGTTACCCATGGGCACCGTGGGCGTTCAACTGTTTCATGTTCCTCGTACGCTTCTTCATGCCTGCCTGCATAGCAGTGATAATACTTAGTCGCTTCGGAGCGATATAGATTGGTCGTTTTGGTTGTTTGGTCGTTTGGTTAAGTGTGACATTGGGCTGCCTGCTTGATGCAAACGAGTAAACACATGCAGGCCATTTAACCAAACAACCAAAAGGCCAAACAACTAAACAACTAAACAACCATCCAATGCAACACCATCAAAGAATCAGTTTTAATTCGCGCCTCGGTATGATCCTCGCTACTGCGGGGGCTGCCGTAGGCTTAGGCAATATATGGCGTTTCCCTACCACCACCGGAGAGAACGGTGGTGCCGCTTTCATACTTGTATATATCCTCTTCACCCTTCTGCTCGGCATGCCAGCCATGATGAGCGAGATACTTATAGGCCGTCATGGCGGTGGTAATGCCAAACACTCCTATGCTCTTGCAGGAGGCAACAGGTTTTGGGGATTGACAGGAGTGATGGGTATGCTATGCTCTGCCATCATCCTTGGCTTCTACAGCGTAGTGGCAGGATGGTGCATATATTACTTTTACCTCGCTGTGACAGATAATGTCTTGGGCGACAAGAATGCCGTATCAGCAGGATTCGAGGCCATCGTCAGCAATCCGTGGCTGCCGTCAGTGCTGAGCATAGTGTTCATATTCCTCACCCATGCCATCATAGTGCGAGGAGTGCAGAAAGGAATAGAAAAGGCGTCAAAGATGATGATGCCTGTACTCTTCATTCTTATGTTTGTTCTTATCTTCGCCTCATGCTCACTGCCAGGCTCGTTCAAGGGCATACAGTTTCTGTTTCATCCCGATTTATCCAAGATAACCACCGATGTGATGTATGAAGCCATTGGTCAGTCATTCTTCTCTCTCAGCCTTGGCACAGCGTGTCTGTGTACGTACGGCTCGTATTTCAAGAAGGATGCCAACCTGCTCAAGTCGTCCGCACAGATTGCTGGAATAGACTGTGGCGTGGCTATCATGGCAGGACTGATGATATTCCCTGCCGCCTTCGCTGTAGGACTACAGCCAGATGCCGGACCGAGCCTAATCTTCCAGACACTGCCATACGTGTTCCGCATGGCATTCCCTCACGCAGTGGCATACGTGGTGGCCATCATATTCTTTGCACTGCTGACCCTTGCTGCGCTGACCTCCACCATCTCCATGCACGAGATAGGAACCTCGCTTATATCGCAGGAGGCAGGAATGTCACGCAAGAAGGCGGCATTGATAGTGACATTGTTCTGTTGCGTGATAGGTGTTCTCTGTGCTCTGTCAATGGGACCATGCCCTATGGGACTGTTCGGAAAAACGCTGTTTGATAATTTCGATGCCCTTACCTCTAATATCATGATGCCGATAGGTGCCTTCGTCACCTCCATCGTGGTGGGCTGGCGTATGCCGCGCACTGCTCTGCTGGAGGAGCTTACCAGTAAAGGCGCATACAATTGGAAGCCTGTAGCCATTAATATATATTACTTCTTAATGAGGTTCTTCGTTCCTGCTTGTATCGCTATCATCATCTTAAGCCGCTTCGGAGCAATCTGATGATGTCGCTATCTAGTGAAACTGAAGTATAGGAACTCTGAACATCTTGGCATTACTATTATGACAGTTACGATACTTGTACCTATATATAATGTAGAGAAATACATAGCGGAGTGTGCAGTCAGCCTCTTTGAACAGACCTATGATGACATAGAGTATGTGTTCTGTGACGACTGCACGCCCGATAACAGCGTGGCTGTATTGCGTGATGTCATGGTGGACTATCCTTCACGGCAGAAAGCAGTGCGCATCATATGCATGCCACGTAATAGCGGAATCGGAAAGGTAAGGGCACGGCTGTTGGAAGAAGTATATACTGATGCTTTTTTTTTCGTAGACAGTGATGACCGTCTGCCACCCTCCGCCATAGAAATCCTAGTGCAGAGAATTCAGGAGACAGACACCGACATAGTGGACGGCGCTCATGCCGACATGATAGGAGATGAAGTCATGCCTGCGCAATTGACATTTCATGGCAGCGACAGTACATTCATGAAGCGCATACTCTGCCAGAACGTTGAGGCTAATCGCGTGTGGGGACGACTATATAATACAAGGGTGCTGAAGGCGTTGCCTGACATGTTCTTTGATGGCATAGACTATTCTGAAGACTATTGCGCTGCGGCGCGGCTGGCAGCGGTTACTACGAGAGCATGGACTGACGAGGTGGTGTATATATACAGAAAGGACAATCTTTCGTCATATACCAAGAATGTAAGCGAGAAGAACATGCTGTCATACCTCAAAGCCAATGGAAAGGTATTACAGTTTTACAAGCGTCGTGACAGACTGCCGTTGGCCTTGGAGGTTGGTATGCTTAATACCTATCGTGAATGCCGACGGTCTGGCATAGCGTTGAGTGTGGCTGACTGTATAGTGGACTATCATCCAAAGAGCATTATTACAGAGATTATATACTGTTTGTTACGCTCCAAAACAGGATTTGTCGTTGGAGACCGCCTGTATCGCTTGTTAAGAGCGATGGTGAAGGCGTAGAAAGGAAAACAGAAGATTCTTTTTCGCTGGTCTCAATGATAAAGGAAAATGCAGTGGCATTCCTGTCGCTATATTCCTTCTAGTCTTTCCTGTATATATAGTATTCAAGTCCATATAGTATCTCTCGTCCCTCTTGCCCCCTAACATCCCTAGTCTCTCTAGTCTCCATAGTATTTCTAGTTCCCCTAGTATCTCTAGTCCCCCTAGTATTACTAGTATCCCTAGCCCCCCTAGTATTTCTAGTATTACTAGTCCTCCTAGTTTCCCTAGTATTTCTAGTTATCCTATAGAGAAAACCTTCACAAACCACCTTCTCCTCGCCCACAAACCACAGAAACTAACAAAAACCCTTAAAAAAATCCCCAAAACATTTGGTGGAATAGAAAAAACTGACTACCTTTGCACTCGCTTTTGAG